>JAEEGJ010012881.1_pt1 | contig 20518 bp, 18 predicted proteins | sample 8958761 | NCBI WGS metagenome assembly JAEEGJ01 (sample SAMN16246546, study PRJNA631951) | gut metagenome | biome: gut microbiome; feature: rumen; material: RS-attached | host: Bos | place: Iran: Karaj | collected 2018-10
CAAAATTGAGCTACCACCCCAAATCGTTTCCGATTTTCGGTAGTGGGCGATAACGGATTCGAACCGCTGACATTCTGCTTGTAAGGCAGACGCTCTGAACCAACTGAGCTAATCGCCCGGGATTTTAGTCCTGCTTGTCCTGCTTCTTGCCGCCGAAGAGGATCCCCACGGGAATCACGACCAGGTAGGCAAACACCAGGATAAGAGGTGCAACCGTAAGGCTCACCGGATTGTCTGCCGGGCCAGTAGCGAGGCAAAGGAATCCGATTGCAAGCAGTAAAACGCCGATGGCAATAAGAAGGAGATTCTTTTTATTCAACATTTACTACGTTCCTTAGGTTACGTGCCAAATATAAAAATATTTCCCCTCTTGTCAACTGAAAATGGCCTTTTTTAAGCAAAAAAGGGGAGAATCCTGCACAAGCCGCCATTACCCTCCCTAGTCTTTAATACTCATCGGCGGGGGCGTTGTAGTCTTCTGCACCCGAGTTATACTCACCGGGGGCGTTGTCCCAGGAACTGCCCTGCGTGCTGTAGGGCGATGCGTCCCAGTCGCTGCCACCCCTTTCGCGGACCTTCCGGTTCACGATCTCGTTATTGTAGTCGATGGGGATAAACACGTTGTCGGGGTACGCTTGGTAGAGGTACAGCGTAATAAAGTACGTACAGAATCCCCACATGACGCTTGCCGTGGTAATCTCGCGCTTGATGCTCGTGCGCCCGACGACGGTATTGCCCTTGACGGCCTCCAGTTCCATGGTGTGGGGCGCGCCGCGCTGGGGAATCTTGCAGTCCTGGCTACTTTCGCACAGGAGTTCGCCATCGCCGTAAATCTTGTAGTCGCGGCCATCGGTCGCGCTAATCGTTGTGCGGTTCAGGTAACACCCGCTAAGCGTAAGTGCGAAAGCGAGCATGCACAGGAGGACTATGTTGCGTTTTGAGTTCACTAGAATCCGTAGCCGAGCTTGAGGTTGAACATGAAGCCCTGGAAGAGTTTGTCGGACTTGGAGGGGAGATCTTTGTCGTACCAGTCGTAGTCCTTCCATTCTTCATAGGTAACTTCGCTTTGCGGTTCTGCCAGCTTGTAAAAGTTAACAAAATATTTGACTTCGGCCAAGAGCACGATATTGCTTGCGCGGTTGAGCATCAGGCCACCACCGACAAACACGCCGATACCGCTCTTGTCATCGATGTATGTATCGTATTGCCTTTCCTTGTTTGTCCTGTATTCCTGGAGGTCGTAGTCGTAATATTCGCGATTGTTGATGTAGGAAACTTCAGACTCGTAATCGACGGCGGAGTAGCTGAGGCCACCACCGATATAGGGGGCAATGAACTTACGGCCAAATGCATAGTAGGCAGAAATGCCGAAATCTGCATAGGAATAGCGGGAATCGCTGCCCAGACCCCACAGGTTGCAGTCAATCCCGAAGAGGAAATTCTGTGCGTCGTAGAGGCCGAACAGGTTCAGACCGGGTGCCATTTCGACTTCAGGGGCAAGAGGAACCATGCCGCCGATACCTATGCCGAAGTAGGAATTCACCTTCTTGCGCTTGGGGAGTCTGGCTTCGTTCTCCGTTATGTTGTATATGTCTTCATCGTTGGTGGCCTTTTCGTTGGTGCCGATGGTGCGAGCCACGCGCTGGATAATAGGGTCGAAGTCGTCGGGGTTTGCGGCCTTGAGGCGGTCCTGCCATATAGGGGTTTCGCTCCCGGTGCTGTAGAACTTGAAGGAGAGAATCACGTTGTCGCCCAGGCGGGTGAATTCCGCGATGAGGTACTTTTCGCAACCCTTTTCGATGGCCTTAGCCTTTACGGTTTCCTGCTTTTCGAGGACGACGCTGTCGGCGGCAGAGCCTTCAACAAGAATAAACCTGCCATCGTCTTCGATGTAGGTTTTCATGAGCTTCTGTGCGGCGATGCCGTAGTCGCTGTGAATATTGGTGGTGCCGACCGGTGCCATGTAGACTTTTTCTGCTGCGAATGTGGCGACTGAAAAAGCGGTAACAACAGCGAGTATGGTCTTGGTAATGGTGTTCATAATTTTCTCCTTTTCCTATGCCCTAAATATAACAAAATAACGCATAAAAAAAGCGCTCCATTGACGAAGTGCTTTTTTTGAATATTTTTCGGTAATTTTCTGCTGACTATGTGGCGAAATTCCCGATAAAGTGTTATTTCTTTTTCTTCTTGGTTTCGAGCCACTCGTCGAAGGTAATGGAGCGGTCGAGAACGCCATCCGGAGTGAGTTCAAGCACGCGGTTTGCGACAGTTTGAACAAACTCATGGTCCTGCGAGCAGAAGATGATGGGGCCCTGGAATGCGGTAAGGCCGTTGTTGAGGGCGGTAATCGCTTCGAGGTCCAGGTGAGCCGTCGGTTCATCGAGCAGCAGGCAGTTCGCGTTGCTGAGCATCATGCGGCTGAGCATGCAGCGCACCTTTTCGCCACCGCTAAGCACGTTTGCGCTCTTAAGCGCTTCTTCGCCGGTAAAGAGCATGCGGCCGAGGAACCCGCGGATAAACGTTTCGTCCTGCTCCTTGCTGTACTGGCGTAGCCAATCCACGAGGGAGAGATCCGTGCCGAAGTAGGCGTCGTTGTTCTTCGGGAAGTAGCTGTAGCTGATGGTGTTGCCCCACTTGAGCACGCCATCGGGGCACTTGGTCTCTTCGGCAATCAGCTGGAAGAAAGCCGTCTTGAGCGTATCGTATTCACCGACGAGTGCTACCTTGTCTCCATTATTGAGACTAAAGTCAAGTCCCTTGCAGATGATGCCGTCACCGCCGTCAATCGTCGCGTTCTTGACTTCGAGCACAATCTTGCCCGGTTCGCGGTCCATCTTGAAGTTGACCCACGGGAACTTGCGGCTCGATGCTGGCATCTCTTCGACGGTCATCTTGTCCAAAAGCTTCTTGCGGGATGTGGCCTGCTTGGCCTTTGCTGCATTGGAAGCGAAGCGGCGGATGAACGCCTTCAGTTCTTCGATCTTTTCTTCGGCGCGGCGGTTCTGGTCCTTGCGCTGCTTCTGGGCGAGCTGGCTGGCTGCGTACCAGAATTCGTAGTTACCGCCATAGAGGTTAATCTTGCCGTAGTCAATATCGCAGGTGTGCGTGCAGACCGCATTGAGGAAGTGACGGTCGTGGCTCACCACGATCACGATGTTCTCGAAGCGCTCGAGGTAGTCTTCGAGCCAACCGACGGTTTCCAGGTCAAGGTGGTTCGTTGGTTCGTCGAGCAGGAGGATGTCGGGGTTGCCGAACAGCGCCTGGGCGAGGAGAACGCGGATTTTTTGGCCACCGTCGAGGTCGGCCATCAGGCTGTAGTGGAATTCCTCGGGAATGCCGAGGCCCTTCAGGAGCACGGCTGCGCTGGAATCGGCCTCGTAGCCGCCGATTTCGCCGAAGCGGGTCTCGATTTCCATGGCCTGCATGCCCTGTTCTTCGGTCATTTCGGGGAGCGCATAGAGTTCGTCGCGCTTCTTGCCGAGCTCGTAGAGTTCAGGGAAGCCCATCATGACGGTTTCGAGAACGGTGTTCTGTTCGTAGGCGAAGTGGTCCTGTTTGAGGACTGCGATGCGTTCGCCCGGATCCTTGGTGACCTCGCCGGTGTTGGGCTCGAGCTCGCCCGAAAGGATCTTGAGGAAGGTAGACTTGCCGGCGCCGTTCGCACCGATGACTCCGTAGCAGTTGCCGCGCTTGAACGAGAGGTTTACTTCCTTGAAGAGGACGCGGCTACCGTATTGAAGACTGACATTAGATACGTTGAGCATGTATTGTAACTAGAAATGGATTGTTTATGCCTGGTTCGCCTTTTCCAACTCGCGGGCATTGATGATGAGCATCTGAAGACGGTTCTCGATGTTCGCGAAACTGGTATCGGGGTCGTAGTCGAGGGAGAGGATCTGCACGTGCGGGCAACGCTCCTTCACGGCCTTGGTGAGGCCACGGCCACTGATGTGGTTGGCAAGGCAGGCGAACGGCTGCAGGATGATGTAGCTGTTCACGCCGTGCTGTGCGTTGTACAGGATTTCGCCCGGGATAAGCCATCCTTCGCCCGTGTTGTATGTCGGGTCGATGATGTCGCTGACGTAGTCCTTGAGTTCGTAGCAGTCCGCATGGTGTTCGTAGAGTTTGAACTTGTGCATGGACTTGCGGGCGGTCTCTACGGCATGCGTATAGACCTTCGCCGTTACGCCGCCTTCCACGCGGTCCATGAGCGGGTTCGCCGAGAATCCGCGCTTGAGTTTTTCGCTGCGCACGACTTCGTCGACGCGGAAGAAGTCCGTCATGCCCGGGAGGTAGACTTCCATCCCGTTGTTCATGAGGTATTCTTCCACGAACCCGTTTGCACTCGGGTGGTAGTTCATGAGGATTTCGCCAAGTACCGCTACGCGGGGCTTACGGATTCCGCGTTTGCGATTTTCGGTAATCTCGACACCGTTGAACGCCTCGATGCACTGTTCGAAGACCTCGATGAGCTTGGAGGGGCGCACCAACTGCGTGGTGGTGAGGTGACCTGCCACGGCGATAACCTTCGGCATCCATTCGTCGTAGACTTTTTGCGTGTCGCCCTTGTTGACTTCGTAGGGTCGCAGGGCTCGGTACATGGTCTCGATGGCATCCATCGTGACAAGGCCCCATAGCATGTGGAGGCGGAAGTCGAGGCCCAGCTGGAAGCCCGGGTGCATGCCCTTGTAGTCCACACCGGTCGTGATGATGGTGACGTCCTTGAATCCGGCCTCGTCGAGGGCCTTGCGGGCGAGCACGGCGTACTGCACGGCACGGCAGTTCTCGCAGTTCTTGGCAAGGCACATGGAGACGGAGTTTTGCGGCACATCCGGGTGATTGACGAGCCACTTCAGGGCCTCGCCGATGTTCACCTGGCAGGGGAAGCAGATATCGTTGTGCACGAACTTCTTGCCGAGCTCGATGGCTTCCTTGTCGGCCACGGGCAGGTATTCGGCAATGTAGCCTTCGCGCTTCATGTACTCGCTGGCGAGCACGGTGAATGCGGGGGAGAGGTTCGGCGTGAGGATACGGCGGCGGGTCTTGTCTTCGGCGACAAACGGCGTATGGAACAGCGGTTCGTGGCTTTCGGGCTTGTCGGGGAGGTTTGCCGCACGGCGGGCCTTCACGGTCTCGATGAAGCTCTTGATACGGATACCCACGGGGCCGCGGGCGTCGCCTTCGTCGAGCTTGAGCATGAGCATTTCCTTGTTGGAATCAAGGTGCAGCATGCGCATCATTTCGTCGGTCAGGATGGAGTCGTGACCGCAACCGAAGCTCACGATCTGTGCAAGTTCGATGTTCGGGTCCTTGGCGGCAATCATGGTGGCGCCAATCATGCGCAGGTGGAACGTGTTCTTGATTTCGATACGGGTGTGGCTCGGCACATCCTGGTCGTACACGCCCGGGAGCGATTCGGTGGTAAGCACCGGGATGCCCATGGCGGTAAAGTGGCTTGCGATGTTGTGGTTGATGAGCGTGTCCGCATGGTACGGGCGGCCCGCGATCACCACGGCAAAGCTGTTCTTGGCGCGTACATCGTCGAGAATCTTCTGGCCTTCTTCAAGCAGCGTGGAGCGGTAGCAGCGGAGAGCCTTCTCGCCCTCGGTGACGGCCTTGTCCAAAAGCTTCTTGTCGAGTTTCCAGTGCTCGTGGAACCAGTCGATGGTCTGGCTCCTGCGGAGCTTCTCGTTGAACCAGTGGAAAATCGGCTGGTCCATCGGGATGCCGTAGTTCTTTTCGGGTTCGTCGGTGTTCTTGCACACGTTCGGGTAGGCCTGAACCACGGGGCAGACGGAGGTGGCGGTAAACTTGGTATGGTCGCTCGGTACGGCAATCATCATCGGGAAGAAAATGCGGTCGACCTTCTTTTCGATAAGGCTGAGTACATGGCCGTGAACGAGCTTGGCCGGGAAGCAGACGGTGTCGGAGGGCACGCTGTGGAGACCGGCTTCGAACATCTTGTAGTCGCTCTGGCGGCTTACGACGACGGTGTAGCCGAGGCTCGTGAAGAAAGCCTTCCAGAAGGGGAGGGATGCCCAGAATTCGAGCGCGCGCGGGATACCGATGGTCTTGCCCGTGTTCTCGACGAGCTTTGCCGGGGCGTAGTCCTTCACCAAGAGCTGGTTCGTGCGCTTGATCATGTCGGGCACGGAGAGCATCTTCTTGTTGATTTCGGCAATGAGTGCCTTCGTCTTCGGGTCGTTCGGGTCTGCCGTCACTTCGCCGCGTTCGCAGCGGTTGCCCGTCACGAAGCTCTGGCCATCGCTGAACGTGACGATGGTGCGGGAACAGTGGTTGGTGCAGTACTGGCAGAGCTGGCCCGGCTGGTTGTGCCAGCTGAAGGTCTTCATGGCCTCGAGGCCGATAAAGCTCGACTTGAGGTCCGGATTTTCCTTGCGCTTCTCCTCCATGAACTTGCGGGTGAGGAGCGCGATGCCGATAGCGCCCATTTCGCCCGGACGTTCGGGGCGGATGGGCTTTAAGCCGGTGTACTGTTCGAAGGCGCGGAGGACCGCGTTGTTCTTGAACGTACCGCCCTGCACCACGACCTTCTTGCCGAGGGTGTTCAGGTTGCGGATACGGATGACCTTCGTAAAGACGTTGTTGATGATGGAACGGCAGATGCCCGCGATGATGTCTTCGGGCTGCTTGCCGTCGCGCTGTTCCGTGATGATGGAACTGTTCATGAACACAGTGCAGCGGGATCCGAGCTGCGAGGGGCTCTTCGCGTTGAAGGCGAGCTCTGCAATCTTTTCCATCGGGATGCCGAGGCTGCGGGCGTAGGTCTCGATAAAGGAGCCGCAACCCGAGGAGCAGGCCTCGTTCAGGATGATGCCGGTGACGACGCCGTCCTGCACGGAGATGGCCTTCATGTCCTGGCCGCCGATGTCGAGGATGAAGCTTACGTCGGGGCAGAGGCGCTGGGCGGCGTTCGCGTGTGCGACCGTCTCCACGGTGTGGTAGTCGGCATGGACGGCCTTCGCAAAGAGCTGTTCGCCGTAGCCGGTAGTACCCACGCCCAGGATGTTGAGCTTGCAGCCGTATTCCTCGTAGCGGTCGGCAAGTTCGTTCATGGCGCGCTTCAAGACGGCGAGCGGTTCGCCGTCGTTGCTTGCGTAGAAACCGTCGATCACGTTGTCCTGCTCGTCCAGGAGCACGAACTTCGTGGTGGTGGAACCCGCGTCGATACCCAGGTAGGCGTTGATGGTGGAGCCGGAGGCCGGCTGCGGGTAGTGGTTGCCGGCCATCTTGTGTTCCTCGAGGAACATCTTGTATTCGGCCTCGTTCTTGAAGAAGAGGTCGGCAGCTGCCTTGGCCTTGTTTTCGGCCTGGCGGATTTCGTTAAAGTGGACGAGCGCGTCGAGGGAGCCTTCCATGCGGTAGTGGCATTCCTGGTCGGCGAACATGGAGCCGTTCGCGAGGGCGGCGCCCATGGCCACGAGCACTTCGGAGTGCTCCGGCACGATGGCCTGCTCGTCGTTGATGCCGAGGCGTTCCTTGAACGCGCGCACGAGTGTCGGGTTAAACGTAAGCGGACCACCCTCGAAAATCACGGGCGGCTTGATTTCCATGCCCTGCGCGAGACCGCCGATGGTCTGCTTGGCGATGGCGTGGAAGCTCGAAAGGGCGATGTCTTCCTTGGCGATGCCGTTGTTGAGCATCGGCTGGATGTCGGTCTTCGCGAACACGCCGCAACGGCCCGAAATCTCGTAGACCTTCTGGCCGCGCTTGGCAAAGCCCTCGAAGGCCTCGGTCTTGATGCGGAGGAGTTCGGCCACCTGGTCGATAAATGCGCCGGTACCGCCCGCGCATACGCCGTTCATGCGCATGTCCGAGGCGATGAGCTTGCCGGTTGTCTTGTCCTTTTCGAAGAAAACGACCTTTGCGTCCTGGCCGCCAAGTTCGATGGCGACCCTCGATTCGGGGTAGGTGGCACGCACGGCGAGGGCGTTCGCCACCACCTCCTGCACGAAGAAGGCGTGCGTGGCGTCGGCGAAGGGCTGACCGCCGCTACCGCAGAAGGCGACCCTGAAATTCTTGTCCGGGAAGAGCCCGTGGGCCTCCCGCAGCACCTCGTAGACCTTTTTCGCCTGCATGGCGTTGTGGCGCTGGTATGTGTAATGCAAAAGCTTGGAGGTTTCGGGATCGACGACCGCAATCTTCACGGTGGTGGAACCTACGTCCACGCCGACCCATAAATCGTTCTTCAAATTGCTCATAGTGGGCTCAAAGATAGAAAAATGACATATTAAATGTCGGTATTTATGGCTCTAAATGCGATAAAATGTGCAGAAAAGGGGATCGGCGATAGGGATTTCCCTTTTTGCTATATTTACGGCCACAACCTTCCTTTGGACCGATGAACTACCTAGCGCTAGATTACGGAGAACACCGCGTCGGGGTCGCCTTTGCCGATTCCGAGCTGCGCATGGCTTTTTCCCGCGAAACGATTGACCAGAAGACTACGAATTTGTTCGTAAGACTCGATGAACTCGTGAAAATAAACAAGATCGACGCGTTCGTGGTGGGGATGCCGTACCACCCCGATGGCCGTACCGACGGCAAGAACGTGGTGGTCGAGAAGTTTGTCGAGGACCTGAAACTGCGTTTCCCGGGACTCCCTGTATACACGCAGGACGAATCGTATTCCAGCGTGCAGGCCCAGGAAAAGACCTCTTACTTCAGCAAGAAGAAAAAGCAAAAAAATAAGGAGGTAATCGATCAATTAGCCGCCGCGATTATTCTCCAGAGATGGCTTGACGAGAACGCTTAAGGGGAGTTTTTCTTGCCCTTGCGCGTCTGTTCTATGTAATTCTGGAATTTCTTCTTTTCGGCCGCCTTGTGGATGGGCGAAACGGAAAATTCGAATTGTTGGAACAGTGCCGCCCAGAATTCGGAAGGATTCTTGTAGAGAACCTTGAGAACGTTGTAAAGATCGAACGTAATGGGAGTTTTCTCGCCACGTTCCCATTTGCCGATGGTGATGCGGGTAACGCCAGAGTGATAACTTATGTATTCTTGAGTGAGGTTGAGTTCGTCCCTTCTGGCTTTGAGAATTTTTGCAAGTGCTAGGTCAAAGGCCTTTTCTTCATCGTTCTTCAACTTCATGATATAACGATTTTAAGAAAAAAGAGGGGTTAATTGTGAAAACATAAAATGGCATGTTGAAAGCATATATTTTCAAAATCACGCAATTCCCGTAAACAATGTATTACAGAAAATGTAAAACTTATTCCGTTTCTTGGCAAATCGGGCATTTTTTTCTTTGGTAAAACGGCCTTCCTGTACGATTTTTCCTATTTTCGTCCGAAAAAACAGGAGTTTTTATGGCTGTATACGTAATGGTAAATGGTATTCCGGGCAATATGGGCCGTGTTGTGGCCGAAACTTGCGTCGCCCGTGGCTTGGAACTTGTCCCGTATTCCCTGACGGGTGAAATTATCGTCGAGAACGAAGCTGAAGTGGCGGGGAAGACCATCCAGCTGTTGAAGCCCTCCAACCGCGAAGAGCGCATCGGCGAGGTGCTTGCCAAGTATCCGGACATGATTTGCATCGACTACACGCACCCGACGGCCGTGAACGACAATGCCGCCTTCTACGTGAAGCACAAGATTCCCTTCGTGATGGGAACCACCGGCGGTGACCGCGAGGCTCTCGCGAAGCTCGTGGCCGACGCGAACCACCCGAGCGTGATCGCCCCGAACATGGCAAAGCAGATTGTCGCGTTCCAGATGATGATCGAATACCTCGCGAAGGAATTCCCGACGGCGTTCAGCGGCTACAAGCTCTCCGTGGTCGAAAGCCACCAGAAGACGAAGGCCGATACGAGCGGTACGGCGAAGGCCGTGGTGGGCGACTTCCAGAAGATGGGCTTTGACTTCTCCGTCGACGACATCGAGAAGGTGCGTAACGAGAAGGACCAGATGGAACGCATGCATGTGCCCGAACAGTACCTCGGCGGACATGCCTTCCACACCTACAGCCTCGACAGTGCCGACGGCACCGTGCATTTCGAATTCCAGCATAACGTGTGCGGTCGACAGATTTATGCCGAGGGCACCGTGGATGCCGTGAACTTCCTTGCATGCCACCTTGCGAACGGGACGGCGAAACCCTTCAACATGATGGACGTGCTGCGCTCCGGAAAGATGAGGTAAATGCGCTCGTATATCCTCCGACGCCTGTTGCTCATGATCCCGACGCTCGTCGGGATTTCGCTGGTATGCTTTATACTTATCCAGCTGTTGCCGGGTGGACCCGTGGAGGAGATGATTTCGCGTGCGCAGCAGGCCGCTGCGATGAAGGGCGGAGTCGATGCCTCGAAGGCGCTCTCGCCCGACCAGATAGCACAAATCCAGGCCTACTTCGGCTTTGACCAGCCGGCTTGGAAGCGCTACCTGACCTGGCTCTGGAACGTACTGCACCTCGACCTGGGGACGAGCTACACTTACGGGCTCCCGGTATGGGATGTCATCGTGAGCCGCTTCCCGATTTCGCTATTCTTCGGTATCACCTCGTTCTTCTTAAGTTACCTTGTCTGTATTCCACTTGGCCTCTGGAAGGCGGTGCATCATGGAAGCAAGCTGGATTCGTTTTCTTCGGGTGTCATTTTCTCGGGCTACGTGATGCCGGGCTATGCACTCGGTATCTTGCTCATTATCTTCCTTGCGGGAGGTTCGTACCTCGACATATTCCCGCTGGGAGGCCTTACGAGTGACGACTTCGAGGAGTTCAGCTTTTTCGGGAAGATTGCGGATCTGGGACACCACCTGATTCTGCCCATCTTCTGCTACATGATAGGGGAGTTCGCTTTCCTGACCTTCCTCATGAAGAATTCCGCGCTCGAGGAATTGGGTAGGGACTACATGCGAACCGCCTTGGCGAAGGGCATGAGCTTCAACCAGGCGCTGGTGCGCCACGCGCTCCGCAATGCGCTTATCCCGATTGCGACCCGCCTTTCCGAAATCTGCACGCTGATGTTTGCGGGGGCGCTCCTTATCGAGAAAGTTTTCGATATCGACGGCATGGGCCTTTTGTACTACAATTCCATGGTGAACCGCGACTACAACGTGGTCATGGGAGTCATCTTCCTGAGCAGCCTCATGGCGATGGTGGGCCGCCTCTTCAGCGATATCCTCTATACGCTCGTGGATCCGCGCATCAAGTTCTCGTAAGCGGCCCGCATTTGGCGGTTTTCCCCCAGAGAAAGGGGTTGCTTTTATTATATTTCCGTGCATGAGTAACGAAATTGTTTCTTCGACAATCAAGAGTTTTTTGACTTCCCGTGGCTATGCCGACGATTTTGAACTGTCTCCCATTGCGGGGGCAGGTTCGGGTCGCAAGTATTTCCGGATTTCCAGTGGCGACCGCCGTTGCGTGTTGCAGATTTCTTCCGCCGTGGATGACGATTTCAGGCGCTTTGTGGATTATTCCAAGACTTTCAGGGATTTCGGTCTGCCGGTTCCGCGCGTCTATTGCGTAGATGAATCCGCCTGCCAGGTCTTGCAGGAAGACTTGGGCAAGAGGAATCTCCTGGACGAAGTTTCTCCCGTGAATCCCGGTGTCCGCTCCGGCAACGAACGCATTATCTATCCCGAAGTCATCGACGCCCTTGTCAAGTGGCAGGACGCAAGCCAGGCAATCTTCAGCAGCCATACGGAACTCTGGATTCGCCGGTTCGATTTCGCGGCCCTCAAGTGGGAGACGGACTACTTTACGGACAACTACCTGAAGGCGCATTGCGGCCTTTCGGAGATTCCGCAGAGCGTGAAGAACTTCTACTCGCTTCTGGCGGTTTCCGTGGATGCGCAGCCCAAGGTGCTGATGCACCGCGACTTCCAGAGCCAGAACATCATGGTGCGTCCGAATTCCGAAATCGCCTTCGTGGATTTCCAGGGGGCGCGCCGCGGTTCGGCGTTCTACGATATCGCAAGCCTCCTGTGGGATCCGTACGTGAACCTGCCGCTTCCGATGGTCAAGGACTTCTTTGAATACTGGCGCATGCAGAACAAGCGCGTGCACGCCTATACCAAGGAAGACGCGTGGGAAAGCTTTATCCATGCGAGTCTCCAGCGCGTGATGCAGGCGCTCGGCGCGTACTGCTTCCTCAGCAAGGTGAAGGGCATCCAGAAGTTCGAACAGTATATCGAGCCGGGAAAGGCGCAGCTCCGCACCCTGTTTGGCGAGTTCAAGCAGATTGCGAAGGCCACAGAACCCGAAGCCATCGCCTTTATCGAGAATGCGCTGAAGGACTAGCAGAGCGCTCCACGAACCATGTTGCCGCTTTATTTTAAGCAGTATCCGGCTCCCGAATCTTTTGACCATGCGCTGGGCTTTGCCTACGACGCGCTCGTCTGTTCGGGTGTCGCCTTCGATGCCCATGCCGTGTGGAAGAGCCTGGGCGAACGCATCGCGCAGGGAATCTACATGGGCGACGGCCTCTTGCTACCGCATACCCGCGTGCAGGGGCTAGCCGAACCGCTTGCCGCATTTGCGGTCTGCCCCGAAGGCTTTTCGGGAGTGAATACGCGCAGGGGCGAAAAGGCCCAGTTCTTGTGCGTGCTGCTGTCGCCTGCGGAATCGGCGACTGCCCATACGCTCGTAATCGCGCAGCTTGCGAAGCTGTTGCTTGATGGTGGCTGGAAATCGCGGGCCCTTGCGGCAAAGAGCGATGATGAAGTCAAGGCTCTTTTCGAAACAAATTAATCGCGAAATTGTTTACCACTGCAGGGTGCCGGTCGCCGTCGCCCTGTAGCCTTCGTAGTCTCCGAAGTAGCGGGCGTAGCTGGCGCGGAAGGTCATCCAGTGCCAGGGAGTGAGTTCGAACCTTGCTCCGAGTTCGGTGTAGCGGAGCGTGGTTTCGCTGTTGAGGAAAACCTTGTTCGTCGCGTCTTCGGGACCGTGGATGTCGCCGATGTTTCCGCCGAAAGCCGTATCCTTGGCGACCTGACTAGCGAATAGCGTCGCGTTGATAAACTTGTAGGTTGCACTCAGCTCGGCATGAAGTTCCTGGCTGTTGGGGCCGAGGTCGCTGCCGAGACATTGTGCATAGTTCGCATAGGTGTATCCGCCGCCCTTGTGGTGTGTGTAGACCCAGGGCTCGATGCGGGTATATTCGGTGAACATGTCGAAACGGACGGGGCCTACGTACAGGCTGTCGCGTGCGATACCGATGCTGGCGGCCCACTTGTTGCCCCACCAACTGTCATCGAACATGGAGGTCGGGGACTTCATGTCGTCCCAGAGGAGTTCTCCGTAGAATTCCCAGTGCGGGAGCGTACGGACGCTCAGGTCGAAGGCGAGCGAAATGTTGTCCTGGTCTCCCTGGATGTGTTCCTGGAAGATGTAGGGAATGAAGGGGAGGACGTAGGCCCATTCGAAGTCGCGGTCGGTGCTGTCGCCATCGAAGTTCGGGTTTGTATGGGCGGGCTCGACGGTAGAACCGTAGAGGGATGTTTCGGAAAGTCCCAGCTTGATGTTGGCGGGGAGGTTCAGGTCGAGGCGGTGTGCATGCAGGTACTTGCCCTTGTTCTTTGCTTCGAAGAGCTTGGCGGCGTACTGCGTGTAGTCGATGGGGCCAATCGAGAACTTGTAGCCGAAGTAGGGCGTGGGGGCGGGAATAAAGATTCGGCTCGAGGAATCCTGCCACGGACGGTAGATGAATTTTTCGCCGCGCAAGATGACGTGGTTATGGCGTGCGGGGCCGAACCCGATGTAGTCGAAGCCGACAAGCAGGGTGAATGGCTTCAGGTCGTAGGTCGCCTTGGCTGCGAACAGGTCCCAGGTGCGCTTGCTGTCGCTCTGCTTGTTGTAGGGGATGCCTTCGTTTGGGTTGTAGAAGTTCTCTGCGATATCCCTGTTGGTGAAATCGGTGTTGACGTTGACGCGTGCATCGAAGTGGAAGGCTTGCGTGAAATGTCCGTCGAGGAACAGCTGGATGGACATGGCGTTGTCATAGTGCGTGGGCGCGTTGTCGAGGTTCGTGATGGCGAGGGAATCGACCAGCTGCGCGCGGATGTTCACCTCGTGGTTGTGGGCGGAGTCGACAAACGTAAAGTGGGCCGGGTTGGATGCTGCCGTGGCAAACGTCGCAAGGATCGCAAGCAGGGCGAACATGCAGGGAATTTTTCTTTGGAAATTTCTCATAAGCGTTACCATAGAGCCGCCTTCAGGAGGGCTAAGTGATGCTTGATGTAGGCGCGTTTTTCCGGACCGTTTTTCCCGAGGCATTTGGGAAGGGTTGCAAGGATGCGTACAAGGCTTCGGGTGGAGCGGAAAGATCGGGATAGCATGAAACCGCGGAAACCGAAATGCTTCTTGAATACGTATTGCTGGGCGCGGTCGTGCTGTAGCGCACGGGTCGTGTTGTTCTGTGCGGAGCCTCCGCCCAGGTGGGTGAGCGAGACATCGTTTGCGACAAGGAACCGCGCGCCCTTGTCGCGTGCGCGCAGGGCGAGGTCGGCATCCTCGTAGTACATGAAAATCTTTTCGTCGAAGAGCTTGCCAGATTCCTTGCAGATGGCATCGTAGAGGTCACGCCCGAACATCCAGCAGACGGCGGATGCCCAATGGACTTCGGAGAGGGAGGGTTGCGATGTTGCACTCGGTTTCCCTTGCAGAATGTCTGCGGCCGCCTTCTCGCTCTTGAATGCATTTACGAAAAACGCTGCGCTTCCGATTCCTTCGGGGCCGAGCCCGGCAAAATAGTTGGGCTGCTCGCTTCCATCGTTATTCTTGACGGACGGGACGACGACGGCGTTGGGAGAGCCGTTTCCCTTGGCCCACTCTTGCGCCAGTTCCCATGCACTTCGCAGTTGCGGAATCGTACTTTCGGAGAGGCGCGTATCGTTGTTCAGGAGGCAGATGGTGTTGAACGCTTCGCCGTCCTTGATGAGCCCCTCGATGGCGAGGTTGTTGGCTGCGCCGAAACCGATGTTCCTTGGGCTTTGGTAGAGACGTACGGCCGGAAATTCCGAGCGAATTTTTTCGGGAGTTCCGTCGGTACTCGCGTTGTCGGCGACGGCAATGACAAAATGCTTAGAATCGCCAATCTGCGCCGCGAGGTCGTCGAGGCAGTTCCGGGTCAGTTCCCAGCCGTTAAAGGTGACCAGTATGATTGCCGTTCTTTCGCTCATGATTTCTTCCAGATTTTTTTTGCGAGCGGAAGCCCGATGGTGGTGAAAAGAACTTTTTTCAACATTGCGGACGGAGCGACCTTGTCGAACAGGATGTTCCGGTGGGTGAAAATCCAGGGCAGTTCCCTGGGCAGGAATCCTTTGCTTTGACGCTTTTGGGTCAGTGAAAGCAGATGCGCCGTAAAGCGGATCTCGGCAGGCGAGAGGGAAAGACGCTCTGTGTTTTCGAGAATCATCTTGAGCCAGATCGTCTGGATTTGGAGCGTCTTGCTCATTTGGGGAGCGGGTTTCCCGCCGACGGCATTCGTATCGTGTAGGCGGTATTGCACGACGATATCGTCGATTGCCTTGATTCCGCCGTTCCTTTCTGCAATCATCGCAACCCAGCGGTCATGAACTGTCACGCCTTCGGGAATGGGTAAGATCTTGTCGAGGAGTTTCGCCTTGAAAAGCGAGAGGCAGCCGGTGACGTTGTTGATGCCCGCAATCTGTGCCGTAAGTGGAATCGATTTCTGGATGAGCGCTTCCTTTCGCCAGGAAGTGTGGATTATCTTGCCATCCTTGTCGATAACTTCAGCATCCCCGAAAACGAGGGCGGACGAACCTATTTCTTTTTCGAGCCGTTCCAGCTTGTCTGCTTTCCACACATCGTCCTGGTCCGCGAGGGCGATCAGGTCGTCCGGTTGCGCAAAATTCATCGCGTGTTCAAGGCCTGTGGCGAAAGCCTTGCGGTGCCCGCCATTGATATCTTGCGGGAAGATTTCGAGCGGAAGCTTGCCTTCGAAGGAACGGAGGATTTCGACAGTCGAATCTTGCGAGGCGTCGTCGATGACGATGACCTTGTCCGGAAATCGCGTCTGTGCCACGAGCGATTGGAGCATTTCGTTTAGGAAACGCTCTCCGTTGTAGGTGGCGAGGACGACGCAAATGCGGCTCATTTCAAGATTCCCTGTGCAAAAAGTTTTTCAAAGATACGGGAGACGTTGTTCTTGAAGTCTTCGTCGGTGCGGTCGAGAAAAAGCCTGTCCCTCAATTCTTGGAACTGGATTTCGTTCCAGTTGCTTGCATATTGTTCAATCTTTTGTGCGGCATCGGTAGCGCTGCCTTCATTGAATAGCATCCAGGAGGGGAGCGCGTAGTCTTCGGTGTATTCGGCGTTGGCCACCAGCACGGGGCATCCACACTGCAGGGCTTCGAACAGCACGATGGGACCGCTTTCGAAATGCGAAGGAATCAGGAGCAGGTCGATGTCGTTGAGCATCCTTTCTTGCACCTGCTCAGGCGGCATCCAGCCTGTAAACTCCACAAGATTTTCGACTCCCTTGTCGTGGATTTTTTTGCGGAGGGCTGCTTCGTGAGGCCCTTCTCCGATAATCGAGAAGTGAAAATCTAGACCGCGTTCCTTCAGTAGCTGTGCGACTTCGGGAAGGATGTCTTGCCCTTTCTGTTCAAAGAAAATGCGCCCGGCGATGGCGATATTCATCCGTTTTCTCGGCTTTCTTGCGGGGGCGGAGATTTGCCAAGCTAAAGGGTTTAACAGGACTTCGATATCGTCTTTGACAAATCGTTCCAGGAGCCGCTTTTGGTACGGCGAATTCACAATCCAGGAATCGACATTCTTGTAGATGGCGCCTGCAAAAAGATCGCGCAACCATCCCAGGTTGGCATGAGTCTCGCTTTGGGTGAAAGCGAGAGGCAGGTAGGAGATTACGGGGAGATGCAGCTTGTTTGCGGCCCAAAGTCCCGGTAGGCAACGTTCGATGTTCCCTGGGCACAGTACCAGATTCTCGACGTTTTCCCTTTGGAACAGTTCTTTTGCCTTCTTCGTCTTGCCCTTGAACCGGTCTCGGATGATGGGGAATGGGGTCTGCGAATGAAAGGGGAGCTTGACCCTTTTTACGTTTGCGGGAAGAACATCTGCAAACTTGTCACACGAAAAGAAGAATGTGACGTCATTCGTTTCGGCGAGTATGGAGGCAATCCTTGCAGAAAGAATTTCCTGCCCGCCCCATTCGGGCGCGTCGCTATAGAAACTAATGGATTTGTTGCAGACGGAAGACATCAATTGTAATATAGAAAGTTGCTATATTCTGGACGATGGCGAAAGAGAAAAAAATCCTGTTTGTCTGCGACAAGAACGAGTGTACCAGTTTTGGACGCCTGACCTTGAATTTGGTCAAGGCGGTCGCTGGGGATTTCGAGCCGCATGTGCTTTGGCTCAAGACGCCCAAGTTCTTTGGCGATGCTGGCAAGTCGGAAGCCGCCCTTCCGCAGGATTGCGTTTCGCACGAGGTGTGGGCCAAGTCGCTCTATACGGGTTTTTCGAGCTTCCGTTCGCCGTTGAAAAAGCTGGTCAAGGAAATCGAGCCGGAGATTGTGTTCTTCATCCGTCCCGAATTAGGGTTTCTGGTGCCGGCGGTCAAGGGCCGCGCAAAGACGGTGATGTTCGTTCACGACACCTTCGCCGAGACGCTGTACCCGAATTCGCTCAAGTTCAAGCTGCTTAATTTGTTCTATATCCGCCCGACGGTGAAGGCCGACTTCTTTGTCTATAATTCCAACTGGACCCGCGAACAGGCGGCGCTCCATTTTGGCGAGCGGATGTCGCAGAAGCCTGGCGCGGTTATCGGTTGCCCTATCGACAGCGCTCTGTTCAACAGGCCGGATGCAAGGCCGTCTTTCGAGGAGAAGAAGGCGTTTCTCCGCAAGTACGGAATCAAGAATTTCGAGGGCATGTGCCTGAACGTGAGCCTAGATGAACCGCGCAAGAACATCGAGACATTCTTTGAAATGGCGCGGCTCAGGCCGAATGTCGCCTTTGTGCGCGTGGGCAAGTTCTCGGAGCGTTTGCGTGCTATCGTGAACGAGAAGAAGCTCTACAACGTGTACCACTTTACCGAATTCCAGGCGAAGGAACTCCGTGATTTTTACCGTCATGCCGACCTGATGGCTTATCCCTCGCTCTTGGAAGGGTTCGGGCTTCCGCCTATCGAGGCGATTGCCTGCGGGACTCCCGCGGTGGGGGCGGCGACCTCTGCGGTCAAGGAAAATCTCGAGGGCGTATGCCCGCTTGTCGAGCCCGCGACCGATGCCGAAGCGTATGCCCGCATCTTGGACCGCGTGCTTGCCGGCGAAGACGTTGTCGATGAATCCAGGGCGCAAGAGCTTCTGGAGTATTGCTCCATGGACAAGTTCTCGGAGCGCGTGCTTGGCTTCTTTAGGCAGATCCGCTAGAACAGTTCTGCAATCGAATTCTTTTTGAACTTGCTCAAAAGGGTCGCCTTGTCGCGCTTTTCGAAAAGTTCCTTGCGGTTTTTCCAGATATGGAGCATTGCCTTCGGATTTTTCAGGAGAAAGCGCGCGTTGTGCGGGATGCCGAAAGCCTTGACCAGGGCGTAGGCGAGGTCCTTAGGCGCTTGGGCGTAGGCACTTTCCGTGTAGATGCTGGTGGCGCTTGCGACCAGGTAGGGGACGGAGAACATCTTCCCCCCGGCGTGGAGCATCCGGAAGGCGTAATCGGCAAGCTGGATTTCGGTAGGCAGGCTGTCATCGAGGCGGCCCGTGCGTTGGATGATGCGGCGGGAAAATGCGGCGAGGTAGGGGTGCGGCGCGGCGACAAAACGGAGCTTGGCGTCTTCTTCGAGCATCGCGAGGCCGGAGCTTTTTTGAAGCCTGGACCCCGAAAAGAATTTTCCGGAAACCTTGTCGTGGATCCTTGGCGCGAATGCATCGACCATGGGGTACGAGGAAATGCTTTCGGCGAGGTCGTTCAGGAACTGGCGGTCGATTTGGATGGAGCTGTGGGCGAAAACGATCCACTCGGCTTCGCTTTCTGCGAGCCGTTCGTTGAAGTTTTCCGTAAAGAACCAGCCGAGGGCCTTGTCGGTGAAGGGTTGCGTCGTTTCGCTTGGGGTGGTATTGCCGTTGCCCCAGACGAATACATCGAACTGCCGCATGTCTGTCCTTTGGTTAGAGGCCGACGCGGAGCCCGATGCGGTGTTCCATGCCGAGCCCTTGGGCGAGGTACGAGAAGGAGTAGTCCAGGGAGAACAGCTGGCTGGTGTAGCCGAGGCCTGCGCTTAGCATGCGTCCGGACTGCGATTCGTCGGGCCTGCTGTTTGCCATGAAGAGCTGCTTTGCGTCGCGAGAGATGTCGAGCCAGGCGCGGGTGAAACCGGCGCGGACGGTGAAGCTTTCGCCGAGAGCGTATTCCCCGCCGAGTTCCAGGCGGGACTGCGCGTAGCGCGGGAATTCGCTCGCGGCTGTGACGGTAAGCCTCGGGAGGATGACGGGACGGTAGTAGCCGGCGACTCCGAATGCCTGCGACATCGGGTAGTAGTCGTCGGTGTTGTCGTCGGTATAGTCTCGAAGGAGGCATCCGAAGTCGCGTGCGGTCACGGCGAATCCGAAAAGCTTGCTGGAAGATTGCCAGGAGATGCCCCAGTCGAAGGCGGCGCCCCAGGCGGTGCGGTCGCCCTTGTCGTCGGCGAGCCTCTCGCTTGCGAACTTGGCCGTGGCGCCGACATGGATGTGCGTCATGCCGTAAGCGACGGTTGCCGTCGTAAGCTGGCTGAAGGGATTGTATTCCTTGCCCGTCTCGTTGCCGTATTCGTCGTATCCGGTGATCGAGCCGTAGTCGAGCCAGTTGTACGAAATCTGGTACAGGAACTGCTTGTAGCTGGACGTGTACGAGATCGACCCCTGGTTGTCGGCCATGTCGCCTGTCTGCCAGTGGATTTCGCCGATGCGCTTGACCCCGTCCGGCATGCGGAGTGCAGCCGGGTTAATCTGAACGACGGACGGGTCGGTGGAGGGGACTGCAGCCGCGGATTTTTCCAGGGCCGCGTTGCGCGGGCTGTCGAAGGTGCTCGTGAAAGAGAACACTTCGTTGCCCTGTATGTCCTGGGAAAAATACGCATTCGCCGTTGCCGGAAGCATGATGCTCCATGCGATTAGCGAAATGATTTTTCCCTTGAAATTCATGAGTAAAATTTACAAAAAAAGCAAAAAACAAACCGCCGACCTTTACAAAAAAGCGTTTTTTTCGTATATTTGGTTCGCTCGGGCTATTAGCTCAGTTGGTAGAGCAACGCCCTTTTAAGGCGTGGGTCGAAGGTTCGAGCCCTTCATAGCTCAGTGAAAAACCGGTTCCGAAATTTCGGGGCCGGTTTTTTCGTGGGGCGGTTTTTTCTAAATTTACGCCTGTTAAAATTTTAACCAAGGATAAAACATGCGCGATCAGTTCGAAAGTCCGCTTATCAAGCGTTACGCCAGCAAGGAAATGAGTTTCATCTTCAGCCCGCAGTACAAGTTCCAGACTTGGCGCAAGCTGTGGATTTACCTCGCCGAATCCGAAATGGAACTCGGCCTCCCGATTA
>JAEEGJ010012883.1_pt1 | contig 20516 bp, 16 predicted proteins | sample 8958761 | NCBI WGS metagenome assembly JAEEGJ01 (sample SAMN16246546, study PRJNA631951) | gut metagenome | biome: gut microbiome; feature: rumen; material: RS-attached | host: Bos | place: Iran: Karaj | collected 2018-10
CGTGAGCGAAAAGGAACAGGCAGGGGACCCCGCCGAGACGGCGGCAGCGGCCGACGCCGAAACGGCGGCGGAGACGCCTCATGAAGACGCGCAGGAAACCGCACAGGAGGCAAAACCAGAAGAGACGCCCGCGGAGGATCCAGCCGAAGCGCTTCGCGGGGAACTGGCGGCCGAGAAGGACCGCAACATGCGCCTTCTCGCGGACTTTGACAATTTCAGGCGTCGCGTGACGCGCGAAAAGAACGAAACCTACCAGCGGGCCACCGAGGCCGCAATCACCGAGTTCCTCCCCGTGCTGGACAACTTTGACCGCGCAATCGCCCAGGCCCCAGCGGCCGGCGACCCCTTCGCGGACGGCATGCGCATGGTCTACGAACAGTTCTCCAACGTCCTGTCGAAGGCCGGAGTGACGCCGATAGTCGCAATGGGGGAGGCATTCAACCCCGAAATCCACGAGGCCATCGCCTACCAGCCTTCGCCCGACGCCCCTGAAGGACAGATAATCTACGAGGCCAAGCGCGGCTACCGCATGGGCGACAGGGTTGTCAGGCCGGCGTCCGTCATCGTCTCCAGCGGCGCGCCTAAGACCGAGGCGGCCACCGCGGAGGCAGAAACGGCTGAAAGCGCCAAGGACGACACAACCGGCGCAACCGAGCCCCAGGCAGACAAGGAGAACTAGCCATGGCTGAAAGCAAACGCGACTACTACGAGGTTCTCGGCGTCGAACGCACGGCCTCGGCCGACGAAATCAAGAAGGCCTACCGCAAGCTGGCCATGAAGTACCACCCCGACCGCAACCCTGGCGACCAGGAGGCGGCGGATAAGTTCAAGGAGGCCTCCGAGGCCTACGAGGTTCTCAGCAATCCCGACAAGCGCCAGCGCTACGACCAGTTCGGCCATGCGGGCACCAACTTCGGACCAGGCGGCTTCGACTTCAACCGCGACTTCACCGGCGCGGCGGACTTTGCCGATATCCTCGGCTCGCTCTTCGGCGGCGGATTCGGCGACCTCTTCGGCGGCGGACGCCAGCGCCAGCGCAACCCGAATGCGCCTCAGCGCGGCGCGGACCTTCGCTTCGACCTCGAGATCGATCTTGAAGAGGCCATTTTCGGCGTCAGCCGCGAAGTGGACCTTCCCATCGGCGAGGACTGCCCGGATTGCGGCGGAACTGGCGCGGCAAAGGGCACCAAGCGCGAAACGTGCCGGCAGTGCGGCGGACGCGGTGTCGTCACCACCAGCAACGGGTTCATCCATTTCCAGCAGACCTGCCCTATCTGCCAGGGTGAAGGGACTGTCATCCACACGCCCTGCAAGACATGCGGCGGCACCGGTCGGCGGAAGTCGCGCCGGAAGATCACGCTCAACATCCCGAAGGGCGTCGACACCGGCTCCCGCCTCCGCCTCGCGGGCAAGGGCGAGAACGGCCTCCGCGGCGGCGAGCCGGGCGACCTCTACGTCGTCATCCACGTCCGCGAGCACGACATCTTCGAGCGCAACGATGCCGACCTCATGTGCAACGTCTTCGTCCCGCCGCACATTGCCGCTGTCGGCGGCATGGTGCAGGTGCCCACGCCGGAAGGCGAGGCCTCGCTCAAGATCCAGCCCGGAACGGCGAACGGCAAGGTCTACCGCCTGCGCGGCAAGGGCATGACAACGATCCACGGCGACGTCGGCGACCTCCTCGTCCGCGTCGAACTCGAAGTCCCGCAGCACCTCTCCTCCTCGCAGAAGAAGGCGCTTGAGGCTTTCGGCGAGTCCTGCACCGAGGACAACTTTCCCGAGGCGCGCAGGATGCGCCGCGGAATTGACAAGTTCATGGAACGCCGCGGGGCGCTTCTCAACGCACAGAAGAAGTAGCCGTGCATCGACACTTTGTCCCGACGGAAACGCTGAAGGACGAGCGTATCGCGCTCGACCATGCGAATTCGCGTCACTTCCTCAACGTGCTGCGCCTTAAGCGCGGCGATGAAGTCGAGCTTTTCGACGGACGCGGCGCAACGGCGCGCTGCGTCATTGCCGACGCCTCGCGCGGTTGCGTGGCGCTTGAGCGACGAGGCGATGTTGTCCGCCGTCCCCCACCCCGCTGCCGCCTCATCCTCTGCGCCTGCATCAGCAAGGGCAAGCGGATGGAATGGACGATTGAAAAGGCCGTGGAACTTGGCGTCGCCGAAATCCTGCCAATCGCCTCCGACAACTCCGTCGTACGTATGGACGAGGAAGGCGGCACCGACAAACGAGAGCGCTGGACGCGCATCGCCATTGACGCCGCGCGACAGTGCGGCACGGCGTGGGTGCCAGAAATCGCCGAGCCGATGCCGCTTGATGCCGCCATCAGGCGTTTTGCCCCAGTTTCCGAAGGAACAGCCCTCTTCGCCGGCGCGCTACAACCAGACGCCATTCCCTTGCGCGACGCACTGTCCGCGATCCGTGTGGCAGGACGCAAAATCGAAACCGCCGTCTGGTTCGTCGGACCGGAGGGCGACTTTTCCCCTGCAGAATACAACGCCCTCCGCGCGGCTGGAATCGCCTTTGTCTCGCTCGGCGACCTTGTCCTCCGCACCGAAACCGCCGCCATCTACGGCCTGTGCGTCCTAGGCGCGGAATACCTCGTGTAGGTTCACTGCTCCTACATCTCGTTCAGCAACAGCACTGCGAAGGCGGTCTTTTCCGGGTCGTTGTCCCAGTGGCCGTTGCCCGCGCCGTCGATGCGCTGGGAGTTGATCCACTTTCCGGCCATGATGCCGCGCCAGTTGACATTGCGGACGCGTCCGTCGGCATCGGGCGGTAACGACAGGTCGCCCCCCGTCGCGCCGTTGATTGCGCGGGCAAGCCACCAGCCCGCCTCCGGATTGGAGAGCCAGACTGCGGGTGTCGCCTCATTCCAGGTGCGAGCCAGGTTCTCAACTAGGGGTTTGAGTTCGGCGGGAGGAGGCGGCGTTACGAAAGTGGCGGCGATGAAGGCGAGCGCAGGGTCGTCTGGGGCCCCACCGACCTCCAATTCGCTCCTCCCGCCGAGGCGGATAAGAAGCGCAAAGGCGAGTGTGGATGAAAGTTGTTCGTCGAAGATGGTCTGGCGCTCAAAAACGAAGGAGATGATAGGACGAAGGCCCGGATTATTCGTTGCCGCGTTCGTCTCCGACGGGGCAAGGACATTCAACGCCAACCTTCGCCAGGCGATTGCGCGTTGTTTGGGCGTATTGGGGAGGCCTCCGTTTATGCGAAGATATGACTCCTGCGGCAGCGGGGGGATGGTGGAAAGGGCGTTCGAGCAGGTTGGCGACTTAAGCCACCTGACGGCCCTCTCAACGGCCTCGGCGTCGGACTTCTGCATCACCTCGCGGTCGCCGCGGACGGCGAGCGCGGCAACGGCCGTGGCGACGACATTGGAGCCGCCCCAATGACCCTCAGGCGACTGCGAGGCGACGAGCCACGCGACGGCACGGTCAATCGCCGCGTCGCGCTCGTTCTCGACGGAGGCGTTGAGCGGCCCGCTTCCAATACGCAGGAACGGCGCGGCACCGACAACCGAAGCGGCGGCCAACACAACCGCACAAACCCAAATTTGAACTATCTTATTCATTTGACGTTAGGCAACTTTCTTATTCGTCATGGTGGAAGCTGCAATAAACCCAGGCGCCGCTCTCCTTGTCGAATGTAAGCGTATATTCGCCGCCGGAGGGGCATGAGGGGAAGTCCTCACCTTCTTGTTTGAAGACTGCGCGTAAATCGTCCATGGTGGGGGCCCGCCCACCATGTGTCGCGGGCCAGTTCCATGTTTCCCTCACAATGGCCTGCCGACCATCAAGGCATTCCATTTTCCTTGGAATCCCCCTTCTGACATCTTCACCGCAATGCTCGTCCAGCCATCTGCAAATACGCTGACGGGCGTCCAGCGAAAAACGCCAATCGGATATCTTTCCATCAATACGCAACGCCGATTCATGGTGAATGGCGGAAATAGCGATTCTCTTTCCATCACGCCACCAGTCGATGCCTGGGTAGCCGCAACATTTGCATTGCGTTTTTCGAGATGAAAAACTGAACAATCCGTTGAACTTGGCAATATCGGCCTTGTTGGTTATTTCATACAGCGTTTCCTCTTTTTCAGGGTCGGAACTGCAGAGGTTGCCGCCGTCGCGGATGACGATTTTGTCCGCCTCCCTGACCATCGCGCGAAACCGCACGTTGAGAAGGAAGTCGCCAACGGCAAAATGGCACCAGAGCCCGACAGCCACAAGATGGATGACCGCGATGGCGTTTGCAAGGCCCCTGCCAAGCAACAGCCCCGTCTTTTGTTGTGGAACCGCGATGCCGACTACCACAGCCGCCAACGCAACGAACACCAGTATTGCGGGGCACTTCCGCGCCAACCCCAAATACAGGCACCCAAGATTTGCGACAAACGCTACGCAAAGGCATTGGGCTATGCTTTGAAACCTGTCCTTCGAAAAATACATGCTTTCACCTTGTTTGGGCTAATCACGATCTTCGACCGCCCCTACGGGCGGCCGAAGATCGTCACGCGTCCAATTCCTTGTCCACGACGGCGCAGATGCAGCAATCGCTCCAGACGTTCTCGGCGGTTTCGATCATGTCGATGATGGTGTAAATCGGCAGGATCACGCCGAGAATCATGAGATTTCCGTGGACTCCGGCCATGAGCGAGAGCGTGAGGAAGTAGCAGCCCATCGGCACGCCGGCGTTTCCAATCGCGCAGATGACGGCGACGAAGCACCATCCGATCATCGTCGGGAGCGTCAGGGCGACAGTGCAGTCGGGGGAGTTGCGCATCACGAAGAGCGACGTCACAAGAATGAACGCCGCGCAGCCGTTCATGTTGATGGTGCAGCAGAGCGGCAGAATGAAGCGGGCGATCCAGGGACGGGCCTTCATGTTCTTCTCCGCCGTGGCAACGGTGACGGGAAGCGTCGCCGCAGACGACTTGGTGAAGAGGGCCATGAGCAGGGCCGGCGACATCTGGCGCATGAGCCTGTAGCCGTTGACGCCGCGCAGGAAGCAGAAGAGCGGCAGGATGATGAAGAACTGGATGACGTTGCCGCCGAGCACGACCAGGACGTACTTGCCGATGGATCCCACGACAACGCCGGCGGACATCTGCCGCGTGAGCTGGGCGGCGAAGGCCACGATTCCGACAGGAAGCGCCCAGATGAGGCCCCTGATCATGCCGAAGAAGATTTCCTGAAGACCGCAGAGCGCCTTGTGGAGGGACTTGACGTTCTCGCTGTTGCGTCCCAGGATCGCGATGGAGATGCCCATGGCCGCGGAAATGAGAACGATGGGCAGCACGTTGCCTGAGAGGAACGGGTTTATGAGGTTGTTCGGTATCGCCGCGAGAATGTGCCCGTAAACCGTTTCCGGCGCCCTGCTGATCTGCTCCATCGCCTCGGCGTTGTCCGCCACGGCCTTGACGACTCCCTCGTCGATTTCGCCGGGGTTGACGACGAGGAAGAGGACGAGGCCGATGACGGCGGCGACGAAGGAGGTGAGGACCGTGAACGAAAGCGTCTTCGCGAAGACCTTGCCCATTGACCTCCCATCCCCCAGCGAGGCCAGCGCCGTGAGAATGGCAAGGGCCACGGTCGGAACGGCCACGAATTGGAAGAGCCGCGTGTAGGCCGAGGCGACGAAATCGAGGAACTCGTCGAGCCACGCCATGCCCAACATCCCGAGAATGGCTCCAAGCACCAGCGCCGCGAGCCAGATGATTGTCTGCTTGAACTTCATAGTGTCACTCCTGTGGTGTCAATCGTGCAACTAGTATAGCACAATCACTGAAAGATTATTTCCCAACGCGGACGACGCGGAAGGCGGGAACGCCGATGACGTTGAACTCGCGCAGAACGGCGGCCGTTGCGGGGTCGGCGGGGTTTTCGGCCTGGACGCGGACCAGCGTGAAGTCGCGACGGAGCGATTGCTCGACATCGCGGTCATGGAAGGTCACGCGCTCCATGGCGGAGCAATTGCGGCACCAGGTCGCCCAGAAGTCGAGAAGGACTGGCTTCTCTGTCATGTCGACGCTCGCCAAATGCGCATGGAGATCGCGGACATCGACCGAGGAGGAGAAGTCCACTCCTTTGTTTCTGGCCTTGGGGTTGAATCCGGCCGAGGCGAGGTTCGCGAAGTAGACCGCAAGCAGTATGACGATTACCCCGAATATCCATTTGACGCGCTTCATCCAGGCGCCAGGCTTTGGCACGGCGGCGAGCCCCGTGGCGATGAAGGGCCACGGGAAGCCCATACCAAGGCCCAGCACAAACGGAAGCAGTATCGCGGCGGTGTGTCCCTCGGCGTAAAGCGTCCCTGCGAGCACCAGCACCGCAAGCAGCGCTGGGGCGACACACGATCCCGCCAGTAGCGCGTCGAGCGCCCCCGTGGCGAAGACGGCAATAAGGCCGGCGGATTTCCCCCTGTAGCGTCCGAAGCGCGAGAAGTCGATGTAGATGACATCGAAGAGCGCCAGCGAAAGCAGAACGAAGAGCACCGCGATTGCCAGGTTAAACCACGGCGATGACTGCAGCGTGCCGAAGAAGCCGCCGGAGCGCACAACCAGCGCGCCGAGGAGGCCGTAACTCACGGCCATTGAGGCGCCATAGATGACGCCGCGGACAAACCCCTCGCGCTTTGTGCGGGGCGTGTCACCGCCGTGTCCGATTCCGAGTATGGCGAGTTGCACGGGAATCATCGGCAAAACGCAGGGCGTGAGATTCAGCGCCATGCCCGCCGCGAAAATAAGGAGCAGGGTCAGCAGCCAGCCGCGGCGGGCCAGAAAGGCGAGAGGCGCACGGGCGAATGTCGCCTCCTCCGCATGGCCGCCGGTCGCGGCTGCGGAACGGAGGAACTTGAGGAACGGATCGCGCGGCATGTAGCCGTCGGCGGAAGCCACGACGACATACCCCTTGTCCGCGACACCGGCCTCCGCGACCTCATTGGTCGCGATATCGGCCGGAACAGCATCCGCAGGGAAGCACATGTTGCCGACACAGATGACTTCCGGCTCGCCTTCCCCAGCGGCAGACACGTCGAAAACAAACATTAACGCAAAGAACACAAAGACCATATAGCGCATGTAGCGACAATACGATATTCCCTTCAGGGTCATTATGGCCTTTGTGTTCTTTGCGTTAAACATGGACGATATCATTTACTCCGTCCGGCCGCCGACGTCGCGGAGGAGAATCGAGGGTGTCGACGGCTTGAAGTCAAGGAGGTCGAGCTTCGTGCGGTACATGCCGACCGTGATGGCGCGCACCTTGATCGGATACTGAATGACCTTGTCGCCGTGTCCCTCGGAGACCCACTGCTCGCTGACGGGACCTGGGCTGTGGTCGTTGACGAGCTTGTTCGGGACGAGCGACTGGTAGACGTAGCCCCAACCGTCGAAGTCGACGCAGAGGTTGCCGGGCCAGTCCATGATATCGCAGCCCCAGCTCCTGCCGGTCGAGAGATTCTTGAAGACTTCGCCCTTGGCGTCCTCGATCTCGAAGCGGATCTGCCCCCAGTTCGAGTTGCCCTTCACCCAGACGCCGATGACGGACGGTGTGCCGGGGATGACCTTCGGCTCCTTGAAGCGGAGCGTCGTGTACTCGGTGATGTACTTGGACTTGTAGGGGTCTGTCGTCGTGTCGAGTGCGACCTCGATGCAGGGGCCCTTCTCCAGGTCCGTCGCCTGGGAGATTGTGAATGTCCCGGGCTTGAGAATCGGGAGGTAGGCGTGGTGCTTTGTCTCCAACACGGGGTCTGGCTCAAGATAGACGTCGCGGACATCGTCGAGACGGTCTGCGACGGCCGCCGGCATGGCGATTGCCATTTCCTTCGGGAAGCGGCGCTCCTTGATGGAGACGCCGTTGAGGGGCTTGTCCGTGACGACGTAGACAGGCGATGTGCCGCCGTTCACGACGGACTTGCCGACAGGAATCGCGTATTCGGCGCCGTACATTTCCGTCCATGTGCCGGTCGAGGCCGAATCGACAAGGAAGTCGACTTCGCCGCGGGCGGCCCACAGCGCCGTCGCGGTCTTGCCGTCGAGACGCTTGAACTCGATGGCGTAGACGGTCGTCGAGCCAGTGTCGAGCTGGCGGACGAACTTGACGCCGTCGAGGCACTTGGTGAGAACGGCGTAGGCGACGTATGCGCGCTTGGGATAGCCGTAGGGGCCTCTCTGGAGAATGCCGGAAGCCCCCCAGAGGGAATCGTAGTATCCCGACGAGCAGTCGAAGAGGATGCCGGGGCTGATGAGGAAGAAGTCGTTCGCCAGGGAGATGAGCACGTCGCGGACATACCATTCGGCCTGCTGCTGTTCGCCCATGTCGCGCTCACAGCGGTAGGTGAATTCCCAGCTGCCGTTGCCCTTGACCGGGCGCTTGGCGAGAAGGGAGGCGATATCGAGCGTGATACGCATGCCCTGGAAGCCGCATTCCTGGAGTTTCTCAGGCTTGATCACCTGCGCCGGCGTCTCGAACCCCATGTAGTCATAGTAGTCGGGATTGGCCCCGGCACGCAGCGGCCTTACGGCGGCGCCAATCGAGGCCGAGCTGTTGCCGAACTGGAGCTTGATGTCCGGGAAGTGCTTGCGCATGATCCGGCCGAGTTCGTTTACGTACTTGGCGATGTTCTTGTCGTTTTCCGGCACCTCGGGAACAGGCATGTTAAGGAGCTCCTCTGGAATGCCGTAACCTGGGGCGGACTCATGCCAAATCAGCATGTGGTCGGCGTGTCGGCCGTTCTTAACGTGGCCGTCGATGCCGCCCTGCACCTTGCGCACGAACATCGCCTCGCCGTCGATATCGATCTGGCGCTTTTTCTTCGGGTTTGTCTCGGGGTCGTTCGGATCGGGAATCTTTCCGCCCTTGAACTTCCCGGTCGTGGCATCGAAGTCGCGCATCCCCGGGGCGCCGAGGTTGCCGACACCGGAAATGTCGTACTTCTCGGCCGTCTCGCGTCCGGGAGAGTTCCACGAGGCCTTGCGGATGCCGGCCTTCTGCATGACGGGGCCGCCGAGCGTGGCCGCGCCGGGGGCGCCATGGGAGTTGAACCACCATGTCGCGTATGGCGACTTGAACTTGTCCACAAGGCGTCCGGCGGGCGGCAGGATCGCGAAGCGCGCGGCGTGCGTGAAATAAGGCGCGCCCGCCTCGTCGCGGACAGTGACGTCCAATGTGTAGAAGCCGCGACCGGTGTCGTCGCCGAGCGCGATGGAGAAGGCGTTTGTCTCTCCGGCCTTCTCGAATGCGAAGGGCTTCTCCCCGGAGAAGACGGGGCGGCCGCGCACGTCCTTGGCGACCCAGGTGACGGAGCCGGCGGCCTTGTCCGCGACGGCCTTGAGCGTAACGGTCGTCTTGCGGTCCTTCTCGTCGGCCGTGAAGACGTTGGCCGGCTGGTCCTGGATGAAGCCGGCGATGACAGGCGCCTTTTCGAGCGTGATGCCGAAGATATTGAACGCGCTGTCGGATTTGGGGTCGGGCTTCGATGTCTTGTCGAGCTGCTCGAGGTTCTCCCCGCCCTTCCCCATCAGTTCGAAGTCCATGTTCCAGCCGCGGGCCGCGATGTCCGCGACCTTGCCGACGTCAAGGTCGACCGCCAGGTAGTAGACAGGAATCTCGACGTTGCCGCGCTTGACCTTTCCGACCTCGCGGCTGCCGAACGGCATCTTGCCGTCCTTGACTGCGACGACGGTCTGCGCCACCATGTTGGCGCCGGAGCCGTTGCCCATGTAATGGCCGAGCGAGAGCGTGAGGATCTTGTCCTTGGCCTTGTCGGGATCAAGTGCGAAGAGGATGTGCGCACGCGAATAGTCGGCGGCGGGAAGGCGGTAGTGGATGGCGGACGGGAAGCCCTGGAGCGGGTTGCGCCCGTGGTACTCCTCGACTTCGAGCGCCCAGTTCCCCATGCCTTCCTTGCAGATGGCGACATCGGAGGAGTCGCGCGGCGCGGCGACGATGACGGGCACGCCGTCGAAGTCGGCTTCGCCCGGCTTTAGCCCTTCGGAGAAGGAGGCGTCCACAAAGGCCTTGGCGCGGGGGTTCTTGGAGAGGTCAATCGGGAAATAGCGGGCCGAGGCGTAGGCGCCGCCACCGGGCTGCAGGGCGTACGACACGCCCTTGGCGGGGCGGAAGGTGATTTCCTCGACTGTTACGTCGGGCTTGTCCCTGATGGAGAGCGTCGTGGCAACTGAACCGTCAAAGTAGACGCGCGCCTTTCCACTTGGCGTGCGCTCGAAGTTGACGTTGAACGGATGGCGGGAGGCGGGAGGCAGACGGTTCCAGTCGCGGAGGACGTCGAGTCCCTGAGGCACCATCTTGCTTGAAGAGCGGAACGGGCGCATATCCGGACGCACGTATTGGCGCGCCCAGCCCTTTATCTCGATTGCGGCGTCGGCAAGGTCGATGCTCGCCCCCTTGGGCTTGTCGCCGAGCGGCATCAGCAACCCGTGCTTCACGGATTCAATCGACACGGGATAGGTCGTGACAGTGCCGTCCGACCACTTCACCTTGAATTCGCTACGCCCATCTTTCGACTGGCCCGGGATGAAGCGAACGCCGGCCATCGGCTGCGCGGGTATGACGTTCGTCTCGCCAACAGAGACAACCGCATCGGGAATCGGCTGCGAAAGGCTCTTGAAAGAGGCGAAATGCTTCTCGACGGGATGTCCCCGGAGTCCCTCCGGGGTGCGCACGACGATGTCGCGGAGAGAGAACTCCTTGCCAGGCGTCGCGGCGAAGTTCACCGTGGTGAAGGTTTCGCCGAGCGGGATTGTGGCGACCTTCTGGAAGACGCGGTCGGCCGTGACGAAGACGTCCGCGTTCTTTCCGGTCGCCTTGACGGCCAGCTCCTCCCACTTCCAGTTGGGGAGGAATGGACGCTCCGCGCCGGCGACCTTGTCGGCGGCGATGGAGATCTTCAGCGTCTTTCCTTTCTCGGTGCGCAGGACGACGTCGAAGAACGAGGCGACGCCGGGTTCGTCCTTGTCGCCCTCCTTCTTCGGGTCCGCCTTCTTAGGCATGGTCGAGTTGAGGAAGCGGAACGAGAATAGCACGTCGAAGCGGTTGTCCTTCGGAAGGGCGATTCCCTCCACGAAAACATCCGACGCCCGCTTCGCGCGGACGTTCAGCTCGAAGTCGTTGTTCCAAATCGGGTCATTCCCGACGGACATGCCGTTCGTGATGGTCACGCCCGGCGCATTGTCCGCATAGCTGCGGAAATTCTCCTCGAACACTATCCCGCCCTGAGCGCAAAGCGCAACGAGGGCCGGAAGAATGATTGCACGGCTACTAGTTTTCATGGGGGGGCCTTTCACCCTGGAACTTGTTGTTATGACAGAAAAGGCTACAGCTTCTTTTCGCCGCCGATGAAGACGGCGTCGACGTCGAAGGTCTTCTGGTCGAGGACCGCGATGTCGGCGGTGAATCCGGACTCGATGCAGCCGAACTGGTCGCCGAGGCCAAGCTCGTCGGCCTGGTTCCATGAGGTCGTCTGGATGACTTCCTCGATCTTTCGTCCCGTCACTTCGACGACGTTGCGGAGGGCGTGGTTCATGCGGAGCATGGAGCCGGCAAGGGCGCCGTCCTTCGCGAGGCGGGCTTCGCCGTTCTTGACGATCACGTCGAGACCGCCGATCGACGAGGGGCCGTCGGGCAGGTGGCTCGCGCGCATCGAATCGGTGATCAGGAGAATCGACTCGATCGGCTTGCGCTCGAAGACGAGCTTGATCATCGGCACGGAGACGTGGACCTTGTCGCAGATGAGCTCGAGGCGGACGTCCTCGTGCAGGAGGCCTGCGCCGACGAGACCGATGTCGCGGTGGTGGAGCGGCGACATCTGGTTGCAGAAGTGCGTGAGGTGGCGGAGGCCCTTCGCGTAGCCGGCGCAGAAGTCCGCGTACTTGGCCTTGCTGTGTCCGCAGGAGGCGACGATGCCGTTGGTGAGAAGCGACTGCGTGAAGTCGGCGCCGCCTTCCATCTCGACCGCGTAGGTCATCTCGGATACGGGAGCGATCGAGGCGAGGTGGAGGACCTCGGCGATGTCGGCCTTGCGGACATAGGCCGGATTCTGCGCGCCGAGGCTGGACGGATTGATGAAGGGGCCTTCGAGGTGGACGCCGGGGGTGCGGCAGAACTCTTCGGTCTCGCGGTATTTGGCGACGCGGACCATGGTGTTTTCGAGCATCTCCGGGGCGAGCGTGAGGGTCGTCGGGAAGTAGCTTGTCACGCCTTCCTCGAGCTTCGCCTTGCAGACGGAGGGGACTGAGGCCGGGTCGTCGTCCGTGATCTCGAAACCGACCGCGCCGTGCGCGTGGATGTCGAAGAATCCGGGGACGACGTACTTACCCGCGGCGTCGTACGTCCAGTCAGTCTGGGGCACGGGCGATCCTGCGGGAAGGACCTCGAGTATCGAATCGTCCTCGATTATGACGCTGGCGCCGTCGAAACGGTAGCCGGGGGTGACAACAGAACCATTGATGATGCGACCGGTTTTCATGGGGTAGTCTCCTTAAAAAGTTGCTCAATCATTATACCACACTCGCCACAGGGTCAGGCCCTGCGGCGGGGCGCTGGGGACGTGCGCCGTTCTCGGAGCGGAGGAGTCAAGCAGTTCGGTGATCCGTTCGGACTTCTCGGCGCCGGTTCCGACGCGTATCAACATCCCGACCATGCTGCGGACCTGCTTGTAGAGGAATCCGCTCCCCTTCACGCGGAAGGTGACGCGCCTGCCTCGCTTCGCGACCTCGAACTCGTAGATTGTCCGCACCGTGGTCTCAAGCGAGCGCTGCGGGTTGGCCATGAAGGCGACGAAGTCATGTTCGCCGATGAAACGGCGGACGCCGTCGCGGACAAGGTCCATGTCCAACGGGCGGTGCACCTGGAGGGCGTAGAGGCGCTCCTGAGGCGGCATGACAGGACCGTTCCAGACGACATAGCGGTATTCCTTGGCCGTGGCGCTGCGGCGGGCGTGGAAGTCGTCGGCGACAATTGAGGCCGCAAGGATGCGGATGTCAGCGGGAAGGCGGGAGTTGAGGGCGAGGAGCATCGACTTCGCGGACATCCGCGTCTCGGCGTCGAAGTGCGCCACCTGTCCGCGGGCGTGGACGCCGCGGTCGGTGCGCCCGCTGCCGTGGAGCTTCACTTGCGAGCCGACGGTGGCCGCGATGGCCTCCTCTATCGCCTGCTGCACCGTGGCATGTCCGGGCTGGACCTGCCAGCCGGCGTAGTTTGTGCCGTCGTAAGCTATCGTCAGCTTGAAGCGCATCAGACGCAGAGGCCGGCGCGCTCGTCGGCGCCGAGCAGGATGTTCATGTTCTGGATTGCCGCCCCCGAAGCGCCCTTGCCGAGATTGTCGAAGCGCGAGACAAGCAGGATGCGGTCGGCGTTGCCGAAGACTGAAACTTCCATGTCGTCGCGCCCTGCGAAGGCCCCGGCGGAGAGCAGGCCGCCCTCGCCATCGCCTTTGGCGTAGCGGACGAGTCCCTCGGCGTAGTACTTGCGGTAGCAGTCGCGGACATCGTCGGGCGAGCCATTGAGGTCGGAACGGAAGACAAAGACCGTGACCTCCATGCCGCTGTAGAATGGCGCGACAACGGGCGCGAAGATCGGCGGTGTGGAAAGACCGCAGATCGCCGCCATCTCCGGGAGATGCTTGTGGCTCTGGGTGAGGCCGTATTGGCGCGGGGCCTCAAGCAGAGGGCTACGCGCGGGGTCCTCGTATTCGGCGATCATCTTCTTGCCGCCGCCGGAGTAGCCGGTGAGGGAAAAGCATGACAGGGCCGCGGCCGGACGGATGAGGCCGTTGCGGACAAGCGGCTCGACGAGCGAGACGAACCCGCTCGCATGGCAGCCGGGATTAGCGATGCGCTTGGAGGCGCGGATGCGCTCGCGCCGTCCGGCGAGTTCAGGAAATCCGTATTCCCAGCCAGGGGCGACGCGATGCGCGGTTGAAGTGTCGATTATCGCGGTCGAGGGGTTGTCTACGAGCGAAACGGCCTCCACCGCTGCCGCGTCGGGAAGGCAGAGGAAGGCGATGTCCGCGGCATTAAGCGCGTCGCGTCGAGCCGCCGTGTCCTTGCGCAGTTCCTCTGGGAGGATTACGAGTTCGATGTCGTCGCGCGCCGCGAGGCGCTCGCGGATGCGGAGGCCGGTCGTACCAGCGCTGCCATCAATAAAGACTTTCTTCATGCCAGTATTTTACTCCTTTGTCGCCAAAAAAGTTCGAGTTTAGAGTTGGAGTTGGAGTTCTGAGTTGGAGTTGGAGTTGGAGTTGAAAACGAAATAAACGATCAAACGGATAAACGAACAAACGAACAAACGAATAAACGGATTAACGGACTCGCAGCGCGGCAGGCGGGCGGCAGGGACGGCGTGTGGTGGAGTCGATGAAGGCGAGCGTCGTACTGCCAGTGACAACCGTCTCGCCTTGCGCGTTTGTGATGACGTACTCAACGCGGATTCTCGAACGCGGCGGCTCGGGGACGCGCGTCTCGATGCTGAGAATCTCGTCGTAGTGCGCCGGATACTTGTATTCCACCGCGACATCTACGATTGGCATCATGATCCCGGTCTTCTCAAGTTCCGAATATGGAAGGCCGGCTTCGCGGAAGAGCTCCTCGCGGGCCATCTCAAAGTACTTGATGTAGTTGCCGTGCCAGACGACGCCCATCTGGTCAGTGTCAAAGTAGTTGACGCGCACATGCGCCGTGTGGGTAAGCGGATAAACCATTGTCAGTTGCCAGTTGTTAGTTGCTAGTTGCTAGTGGTTAGCTAAAGCTAGAAGCCAGAAGCTGGAAGTTTAAGGTCCTCGCTGCGGTCGGATGGAATCCGGTAGCGCTCCATGACACGCGGCGTAGCCTTGCGAAGGGCCTCGAGATCAAGAACCATCAGGGAGTCCCATTCGTTGTCGTCGTCGACGCCAAGCTGCAGGAATTCGCCTTTGGCCCCGTCCACAAGTTCAACAAGGTGGCGGAGATCGCGCACCTTGACGCCGTTGACGCTGCGGATATGGACACCCGCCGAACCGATATACCCCTCCACGCAGATGTCTGCGAGGACATCGGACAACACGACGAACTTCTCGCCATCCGCGGGCTTGGTGTCGTCGGACGGGTCGTCATGTATCCGGATGCGGTTGTTCAGCAGGAAACTGTATGAGAGCGTCGTGAATACAAGTCCCCCGCAAACGAAGTAGTCGGGCTTCTCGTCGTAGAGGAAGCCGCGCGTCTTCAAATTGCGCTTTGCCACGGGAACATCGCATTCAAGGATCTTCCCCTCGCGAAGCAACTTCACCGGCACAGTGTCTCCAATCTGCCGCATTTGGAACGGGTGGAAGTATGTGCGGATCCGGTTGCCGGGAAGACGGATGTCGCCGTTGTTCGCGACACGGTTGCCGTCGACCTCCAGCAGGACGTCTCCGGCCAGAAGCGAGTTGGTGCCAATATCCGGCGAGACCTTGGCGATATGCAGCCCGCTCTGTCCTGCCTTCATCTTCAGGAAACGGCGCGCGGCCTCGCTTTCCAGCTCCTCAACTGCAAAGAGGTGGTCGGGAACGCCGTCGACGCGCTTGTCCTCGACGTCCTTCAGGAAGCAACGGATGACATCCGTGGGGATCATGTAGCCAAGGGCCTCGCCGCGCTTGTTTCCCTGGAAGGCGATGCCTGCGATTCTGCCCGTCGCCATGTCGAGCACGGGACCGCCGCTGTTGCCAGGGTTGATGGCGGCGTCGACCTGGGCGGCAAGCAGGTCGGTCCAGCTATGCGCATACCGGATCTCCTCGATCCGTGACACTATGCCGCGAGTGAAGGAAATCAAACGCCCGCCCATTGGAAAGCCGACGGCGACGACTTCAGTTTGGACGGGAGGCGTCTCCCCTATTTCCATGGGTCTGATGTTCGCCATGAAAGCCGGGTCATCGACCTTGACAATCGCCAGGTCACGCGCGTGGTCGACGAAAAATGGCTCGGCGTGGTAGAAGGAATCCTCATTGTTCTTGCGAATGCGAATGAAGGTCGAATCGGCGACGCAGTGCGCGCATGTCAAGATGCGTCCAGGCGCGATGACGACACCCGAACCGTCTCCGCCCCCGGTCTTGACGCGCCAGGGATGGATGAAGTCAGGCTCCGAAGTCTGCACCTCCAGCTTGACCACGGCGTTCAGGAGGTCGTTGCCCTCCTCCTCGTCCATCTGTTCTTCGGCCTGCGCATAAACGTGGCCGGCCAATGCCAAAGCCGCAACGGCGGCAACTGCAAATTTACCAATAGTCTTCATGTTTTTCCTTTCTATCATGTATTTATGATACCACAATTCGCGCGCAAATCCCGACAAAGACGTGCAATACTTTTCTGGGGGTGGCTGCAAAGTTAACCTTGCAGCCACCCCATATCGCGACTTTTTGTCACACTGGGCGCTTTACTTGCCCGCCGTATTTTCGTATAATTGAATGCATGACAACGGCACTCTACGGCGGCAGCTTCGACCCTCCGCACCTGGGGCATCTCGCAATCGCCCGGCAGGTGCTGGAGCGCTTTGCCGTTGACCGACTCGTCTTTCTCCCCGCCAGTCACTCGCCGTTAAAGGTGGGAACGCCAACCGCGACGGACGCACAGCGTCTTGAAATGCTCAGTCTCGCCACCGAGGGCGAACCGCGCTTTGCCGTTTCGGACTTTGAGCTTCGCAAGGGCGGTATCTCGTACACAGTCGACACGCTCCGCGCCTGGCACCGGCAAGAGCCTGACACCGATTTGCTCTTCGTCGCCGGCATGGACTCCCTCCTCACGCTCCATGCCTGGCGCGAACCGCTTGAAATCGTGCGCCTCTGCCGTTTTGTCACTTTCAGGCGTCCCGGCTTTCCCCTCCCCTCGCCCGATGGACTGAAGCTTCCGCCGGATGTCGCCCGCCAACTTCTCGGCCAGGTCATCGATGGCCCGCTCGTCGACGTCTCCTCTTCCGATATTCGCGAGCGGGCGGCCAAAGGCGAGGCCCTGGATGGCCTCGTTCCCCACCCCGTCGCGACCTACATCGCCGCGAACGGCCTCTACCGGTCGCCCATTGCAACGTCTTTCATGCCCACTTCCTTCAACGCATGAGCCTCTTTTCTGTCATTCAAGATGCTTTTATCGCTACTACGCCGTGGCTCGCCAGCGCGGCCGTCGTCTTTGCGATCATGGCGCTGGGTGCGCGGCTCGTCGAGCGTGGCACCCGATGCGAGGCTATTGCGCAATTTACGCCCGCAACGACACCTCCGCTTCGTGGCCCGATGAACGAAATGTCCATCGCGCTTTGGTTGGACGGAATGGGTTTTTCTTTTAATGGCTGGTCGTCCGGCGGATATGGAACCATGGTGATTCCCGCTGTTATCACCAGTTGGGACGATCCTGGCGACGGTGCGCATGACGGCACATCAGGCGGCGTCTGCCTCCACAGCGGAACCGAGGCAGTCTTCACACCACTTGTCCAACCATCCGACCTCCATGCCAACTGGCGGCTGGAGAACCTTGAAGAGCGAAACGGGAAGCTCGTCCTATCCGTACCTGACGACGGCGCCGTTCACTCCGGCACGGCAACCCTTCGCTCTGGCAATATTCGGTTCGGCGTTGTTCAGGCAACAGTCTCGGCCCACCGCTGCGACTCATCGTACAGCGATCCTTATTTCTCATTGTGCGGCAGTGATGGTCACAACGACGAGGATTACCACGGCGACGACTTATCGCTTTCCGTCCGTTCGCCGCTTACGCTCAAGCATGACAACCAGTCGATAATCAGCATTTCGCACCCCAACTCCGAGGGGACGACAATCAACAATGCAACCGTCCAAATCCGCCGCAAGGGCGACAGCGCATGGCTAACGCTCGGCTCGCCATCAAGCCTGAACCCATGGACGGCGAAGATTGCCGGAACCTTTGAGATGCGTGGCGTTGGAACTGTCAACGGCGAAAGCATCGAAACGCCAATCGAGGAGGTTGAGGTTCGTTTTCCGCGCATTACACAAATCATGAACAGTTCGGAGTTTATCAGCATGGCAAACTCGGCATGGGCCGCCACCTTGGCTGATTGTTGCCCGACAAACAGGCGGGAAAGGGGGTTCTGGATAATCCTGAATACTGGAACCGGTTTGTATGAGGCTGGAGAAACGAAGATTGGTCCAGATTGCCCAGGTTATGCACAAGCAACCGTCAGCCTGTCTCCGCGCCCCCCCGATGATCCCCCTTTGCCGAGTCCAACAGCATCCGGCGCGTGCTATCCCGTGGCATCATTCCATTGCCATACGCCCACTACCTACTTGGTAGCCACTACAAATTATGACGGAAGAGCCGTCGGTGTATCAGACAAAGACTGGCAGATGGACTCCATTGAACAAGTTCCCGGCATTGTCTATGACTACCTCGATTCCCCTGTTGGCTCAGGGAACATTCCTCCTGAGCATCCAATCAATTCGCCAGCTGGCATTTACGAATCAATTCATTACGAACGGAGGCCAACGCCATGAAACTGTGGCAATACACGATTATCGGCTTGGTTGTTTCCGCAACAGCAACGATCACTCTGCTCGTCTCGCATTATCGCTCAACGAGAGGGGCGTCCAACACATCCTTGCCTTATGACGAATCTGCAATAGTGAAATTTCCGGGTGACGTTCCTTGGCAGATTTCAAGCGCGGCCGAAAGGGCAATATCCCTATGGGTTAGACACTCAATTTATCCGGATCATTATATCAGGATGAACGGCTATACATGCGTTGTCTGGAAATGGCCGACAGAGACATGGGATCCAGAACTGAAACGGTTGTCGGACGAGCGGCGCATCTGGGTAAAGGACGACAATGCGGAAGTAGTTCCGACACCACCGTTTTTCCTTTCCCTTTCCCAAAACGACAAAGCCAAGCCTCCCCGACTCACAGCAAACAGGGCTGCCGCCATTGCGGAAATGAAGATGGGCCTACGTTTCAGGTCGACAAACACCGTTGAAGATGTAGGAGATTTCTTCAAAATCACTTTTACACCTCGTTTTTCGCGCTGGAAGGACGACATACAACGATGGGAAGCACTTCCTTTTGTAACTTATGCCTGGGTGTCAAAATCCGACTGGTCCGTTTGCGGCAACCCCTTCTCTCCTGTTCCTTCACTGACAGAGAAAGAAGCGCTTGCAGCAATGAGATCGGGCGGGGGGACTCTTTCGTATGACGAGAGTCTTCCCGTGAAGATCGAACGAGTTGCCGATCTTACTATTTTGTCGCTGCCGGAGAGGTTTTCATATTCCGGACGCATTAACATATCCTACACTAACTATTGGGTTAGTTTTTGCATTGACAATGCCACAAAGAGAATAATAGGGGGCATACGCGAAGCCAACTGATTTAGGAGAATCCCATCGTGACAAAGGCCAACACCATGAAACTCAAATCTTTGACAATTACTTTCGCGACCATGCTCATCACGACTGCCACTGCACTTGCTTGGCAGACGCCCGTCGGGCCGGCGCCGGCACCGGTGTTCGACGACATGGAGCGATCAACAAATGCTTTTATCCAGGCAGAGACGATTCAGCGGTGCCGTGTTTTTGAGTGTTCTCTCTCGCTCCTGGCCACGCCGTCCAACGCCGTAGAGATCGCCTTCGGCTCGTCACGGAACGGCGACGGCATCCTCCACCCCGGAGACGAAACCTTGGCCATTGGCTGGGAAGGCGGCGCGTGGTATGCCGCTTCTGCCACCAACCGTATTTGCTCCGCCTTTCTTGAAGGCGCCGCCCGTCGTTCGCTTTTCTTTACGCTCCATGTGTCGGAAGATGGCGTTCCGCGCACACTCTCTCTTTCCGCCGATGGCACGGAAAACGCTTTTCCATCCTTGATTGACACGCCTCCGACCTGGATGTTCTCACGCGAATGGGACGCCGTTCGCCTGACTGTCCGCGGCGTGGGTGAAGCCGACGAGGCCGCCTCTGTACGTTTCGGGCCCAACCCCGCCTTCATCATCCTAAGGTGAATCGAATCATGAGCAGCAACGCAGCAACAGGAAAAGATGCCGCCCGGCAATTCGCAGAATACTGGAAGGGCAAGGGCTACGAGAAGGGCCAGACGCAGCCCTTCTGGCTTTCGCTCCTGCGCACGCTCGGCGTCGAGCGCCCCGAGACGTTCATAGAGTTCGAGGACAAGGCTCATATCGACGCCGCGCACGGCTTCATCGACGGCTACGTCCCCGCCACCCGCGTGATGATCGAGCAGAAGTCGCTCGGCAAGTCGCTCCGCGCCGGAATCCCCCAAAGCGACGGCTCCGTGCTCAATCCCTTCCAGCAGGCGAAGCGCTATTGCTTCGACCTCCCGCTCTCCCGCCACCCGCGCTGGGTTGTCACATGCAACTTCGCCGAGTTCCTCATCTATGACATGGAGCGCCCCAACGCCGAGCCGGAATCGCTCCTCCTCGAGAACCTCCCCGACGAGCTCTACCGCCTCTCGTTCCTCGTCCAGACCGAGGCCGACTTCATCCGCCGCGAGGCTGAGGTCTCCAATGCCCCCGGCGACGT
>JAEEGJ010012885.1_pt1 | contig 20516 bp, 16 predicted proteins | sample 8958761 | NCBI WGS metagenome assembly JAEEGJ01 (sample SAMN16246546, study PRJNA631951) | gut metagenome | biome: gut microbiome; feature: rumen; material: RS-attached | host: Bos | place: Iran: Karaj | collected 2018-10
ACATTCTGCTTTTCGGGGTTTCCGTTAATGGTGGTCCCGTTGCTGTATATGATCTAGCCAGCGGAGACAAAGTACCGGAGGAAATCATCAAAGCACTGTCAGATGATGCCGTAACCAAGTGGGCCTATAACGCTTCTTTTGAAAGAGTCACTTTGTCAGTATGGCTGAGACGGAATTATCCGCACTACTTCTTTACATACAGCATTGAGGGAGATCCGGTTCAGAAGTATTTAGATCCGGCAGCATGGAAATGTACCTTGATATGGGCAGCCTATAACGGACTCCCCCTTTCACTTGATAAGGTTGGTGCCGTACTTGGCTTTGAGGAGCAGAAACTTAAGGAAGGTAAGGAACTCATCCGTTACTTCTGTATGCCGAGCAGAACTGCCGGTCGTGAGTGGAATCTGCCGGAACACGCACCGGAGAAATGGGAACTGTTCAAGAAGTACAACCGCCGCGACGTTGAGGTTGAAATGCAGATACAGAGAAGGCTGACAAACTACCCGGTACCGGATTTCGTCTGGGATGAGTATCACCTGGATCAAGAAATAAACGACCGCGGCATTATGATTGACAGACAGCTTGTAGAACAGGCTATCATCATTGATGAACAAACAAAAACAGACCTTATGGCGAGAATGCAGAAAATCACCGGACTCGATAATCCGAACTCCATCATGCAGCTTAAAGGTTATCTGGCAGACAACGGTCTGGAAACTGAAACACTGGGTAAAAAGGACGTTGCAGCCCTGCTTAAGTCCGTTCCAGCAGATATGGCAGAGGTACTTGAGCTCCGGCTGCAGCTTGCCAAAAGCAGTGTTAAAAAGTATCAGGCGATGCAGAATTCTGTATGTGATGATGGCCGCTGCCACGGAATGTTCTTTTTTTACGGAGCGAACCGTTCCGGACGATGGGCCGGCAGACTTATTCAACTCCAGAATCTACCTCAGAACCATATGCTGGATTTAGAGCAGGCTCGTGATTTGGTGAAAGCCGTTGATTATGAAATGCTGAATATGCTGTATGATTCAGTTCCGAACGTTCTCTCGGAGTTAATCCGCACTGCCTTCATCCCCCGTCCGGGTTACAAGTTTATTGTTTCTGACTTCAGTGCCATTGAAGCAAGAGTCTTGAGTCACCTGGCAGGAGAACAATGGCGTACAGATGTATTCCGCAATGGCGGTGATATATACTGTGCCAGCGCCAGTCAGATGTTCCATGTTCCCGTAGAAAAGCACGGGGCCAACAGCCATTTAAGGCAGAAAGGCAAAATAGCGGAACTCGCCCTTGGTTACGGCGGATCTGTAGGAGCCCTTAAAGCCATGGGAGCACTCGATATGGGACTTTCCGAAGATGAACTTCGACCGCTCGTAGATAAGTGGAGATCAGCCAACCCGAACATTGTGGCTTTCTGGTGGAAAGTCGATGAGGCCGTAAAGACAGCCATTCAGATGTGTACTTCAGAAAAAGTCGGAAACTTAACCTTCACCGTTAAAAGTGGCATGCTGTTCATCACCCTACCATCCGGCAGAAAGCTGGCCTATGTCAAACCCCGTATAGGCATGAACCAGTTCGGAGGCGAGAGTGTTACCTATATGGGGATTGATGCTACCAAGAAATGGAGCCGAATCGAGAGCTACGGTCCTAAGTTTGTAGAAAACATCGTACAGGCAATCAGCCGAGATATCCTTGCCTATGCCATGCAGACGCTGAAACACTGCTTTATTGTCGGTCATGTTCATGATGAACTCATCATTGAATGCTCTGAGAACGTCTCATTGGATGCGGTATGTGAGCAGATGGGAAGAACTCCTGAATGGATTCCGGGGCTAGTTCTCAGAGCAGATGGGTACGAATGCGGGTTCTATAAGAAGGATTAACATAATATTCTAGAAGCCCTATTTTATGGCCTTCTAAGTAACTAGATAACAAAGCCCCATAGGTATTCATCGTTACTAGAAACCTAGTCATCAAATAAAGAATCTAAGGAATCCGCCCTGATAATACGGTCTTTCAATTCATGATAGTACGCTCTTACCTTTTGGTACTCTTTGAATAGAGGGAATTTAGCATCTTCAAAATCTCTTCGTGTATTAGAAAAAGACGAAACTTTTCTCACTGACTCAACATCAATTACATATGTTCTTCCTACTTCCTCGGGGTCGTCAAAGAAATCAGTATAATATCGAGGCAATGCATCCTTATCAATTATGCACGTATTAGAGCTTGCATTTAGTACCCCATCTAGTCCATCTTCAGAAAACACATAATTTGATTCGTCAGTATAATCTTCATAGGCCTCAACCCATTTGATAATATTATATGTTTCAAGTGATGCGGACCACTCATAATCAACCGGTAACGGTACAGCTAAATTTTTAAATTGGATTATCTTACTGTATAAAAATGATCTTGGTTCATTTCGAGATAAATCGCCAACATCCCCTTCTTCATAGAATAATTGATCATAAGTTTTTTCTAAAAAATCCCAATATGCGTCTATTCCATCACCTTTAAATAATTTTTCTAAAAAAGGCATAAAAATAAATCTCTCAACCTTTTCAGGAATCATCTCATATAGCATATCAAATGTTTTATCTTGACCAGAACGAATTTTGCTAGATTCAACAAAGTTACCAAACTTTTCTAATTTGGAATCGTACGCATATGAAAAATACAACGCTGTAAAATATTCTTGAAATGATCTATGGATGAAGTAATATTTACCACCTTCACGATACATAATACACAAATTATCAACCAGGTCTCTTAAATAATCTTTAGCGGGAACTTTGTATTGCAGGCTGTTAAGTTCACAGATTGCTTTATCCATATAGTTGCAAAAGATTTCACTATTAAATTCCAGTACTTCCTTCCAATAAGTTCTTGCACAAAAGCAGGAAAAGGCCTTTCCAAATACTTCCGGCGTTAATTTTGTGTACAGCGGGCGTTTAAAACCACCTTTGGTAGCATCGTGAAGACGAGACATCGTTTTATAAGCCTGGTCATAAAAAACATGCATTTGCCCAGGAACTTCACCGAAAGATGAATGAGTCATTAACATTATTGTTAACAGCAGAGGATTACTTGCAAACTCCCTATGAGAATAATACAAATGATTTTTTAAATCCGTTAAAAATCTACTCTTTGCATCGTCATCCCAAAATTCAATTTTTTCTATTACACGAACTGATTGTTCCAAACTAAGAGGTTGTACGTCACATAAAGAAAATTTTGTATACGACACGAATGAATTTATAGGACGAGATGTTATTATCACAGTATTGCGGTAAAATTCCTTCATAAAGGACTCTAACTGCCCCTCAAAAACATCTTTTAAATCAGATTTAATTTCATCTAAACCATCAAATAGCAGAATCAAACGAGCCTTACTTAATTGTTCAATAATACAATCGAGCAATATTTGCTTATCGAATTGATTAACTGAATCTAATATTAATTGCGTAATTACTTTATTTTCAGCCTTATAATCTTTAAGTTGTACCAAAACAGGAATTTTAAAATTAATATCACTCTCTTTGGCTACAGAAAGGAACAAATGAGTAATAAGCATAGATTTTCCTATTCCCCCTGTTCCTTGGATAATTAAATGCTTGGAAATAGAATTAAGCAAATCCACATTTGGACTTCCAATTCTCCTTGTCATATAACCGTTAGGTCTTGAAATCCTGTAGGTAATATCATTACAAACATACAAATTATAAAACTGAGTTGGTTTCTCTTTGTTTATGAGAGTTTTCTTTGTTGAATAGTAATCAACCGCCGAGGTTAAATATCTCCTAAACAAAAATACCTCTGATTGCTCTTTATCCTCAGCTTTTTGTTCATCTACACACTCAACGCATTCATTGCTTTCATTTTTCGCAGGTACAATAATTCGAAGAGATAATTTTTTGCCAACTCCAAGTGTACCTTGATATTTTCTCCTTGAGCCCCTTTCCCCACTAGGACACAATTGATCATAGGTCGTTTTACCAACTTGGTTATTTTTTATATTGGTGACAATATAGTGCCATACTCCAAGAAGAAACCCGCTTAATTCAACAGATTGTAAATTGCAAAATTCCTTCTTTTTAACCGTGCTTCCTGCCTGAATATAAAATTCAGCATTAGGATCTATGGTTTTGTCATTTTGAATAAGATCAATTAACGCGCCCACCAATAATTTATATTTTCCGCCGCCATCTCCTAAGTTTATGAATTTGACAACAAATTTATCCATTTTGTTCTTAACGAATTTGTACTGATTCTTGACTGTATTGTCAAAGCAACCTATCTTAACTTCATCATTAAAAGGAAGAGACTCTCCGGTTGATCGGGTGCACGACTTGTAGCCGTTTACTAAAGATTTCATTGATGCTGGCTTTATATCTTGGTAACTACTATCGATTACCCGTATTAGGCCTTTTAGAACATCAGCATCACTAAGGCCATCAGACAAGCCTTCACAACGTTGTCTACTACCAGTCCTTTGAGGAAGAGCCTGCAATATTAGCATTAAAAATATTCCGCCACTCAGTCTTGGGTAATCAGTTATTGACATATATTTTCCTTTTTAGAATCTTTTGACATACCTATCAGGTTAATCTGACACATATTTTAGCAACTTACTTATTCTTTTCAAACTTACGAAAATTTCACTATTACATTCTTTGTAGCAGAAATAGAAACCTTAAAAACCTTAAAAACTCTAAATACCTTAATAACTATTGCCTGCAACCTTACACACTATAAGTTTGTTCATAGATAGTTCAGAAACGAGCATTTGCAGTCTTCTGCATTAGCTATCTTAACCGCGAACCTGTGGAGGCTCATCAGACAGCGCTAATTCCTGATGGGTGCATAGTCAAAACAGGCAAGCACATTTTTACCTCCAGTGTCATGCACCGCTGGTTACCTTCCGAATGTGGGGTAGCCTGAAATGAACACGAGACAGTACTGCCATGAATGGTTTCACCGCTTCGGATTAACCGAAAAGGTGAAAATTCATGACAACACAAGTCAAAAACAGTAAGAGTAATTGTGTCCAGAGTAAATCTAGAGGACAAAAAGTCTATTATGTCCCAGTTGAAGTATTTAGGGACGAAAATGAACGAAAGAATAGCAATTTTCCAAGTGAGAATTGCAGGTATGTTTCTTATGGAGCAGGAATGAGGGTTCTAGTGGGTTACGTTATAACAACTGACGACCCCGGAGCTGAAGTTATGCGTCAATACTGGAACTGGATAAACAAGCAGATTAACGAGTGGAATAGGAATAATCGCTGCATGATTGGCGATGGTAAAGGACATCTGGTCAGATGTTCTGACTACTCAAAAAAATGCTCAGAATGCCCTTTCTGCAAGTATCGCCAGTTAAGAGTCATCAATTACAGCGAGCCGGAAGAACTGACTGGTGGCAGCTCTGAAATTGATGACACAGAAACAGGAATGGATCTTGAAGTCATCTCTAAGGAGATTAACAGTAAAGACCCTAAAGCTGGCAGAGTCTTTGATCTGTGTGTCCGCCAAGGATACTCGTTGGATGACATCGCAATGATGGAAGGTTTGTCTGAACGACAGATGCGCTACATCAAGAATAAGATTAAGCAATTCGGGGTAAGTATGACGACCAGATAAACTAATATAACATTTACTCTTTACAGCGGTGTCGCGGTTAAGAACTGCGGCACTGCTGTCATATATATTCAGTCGTTCTTGTCTTACTTTGTCATAAATTTTTAAGAAGTTCTATGAGCTCTTCTTTTAGCTGAGGTGTTTACTAGGTATCACACCTACGGCTATGATGCTCCGGAAATTGCTGTAGAACTCGGGATAGATAGGCGTACTGTGTATTATCTGAAGCAACAGGCTGAGCAAATCAGAGACAGCCTGATAAACCTGTAAACCGGAATTATCACCATCTTCAAGGCGGTGTAGCTGTTAGGAACTGAGACATCGTCTTTTCCCCCAAATAAAATATTCGTAACTGATGGATTCTACGGTTAAAAACCAGAGGTAACCAATCCCCGTGTAACAGAGTGTCCAATGACGTGCTTACACAGGGAAAATGTCTTACTTAAATTACTTTTTGACAAAGGGCGTTTCATAATAGCTATTTATCTGCATTCCCCTAAATCAGACTCTTTCTTATCGCGGTATTCATTAGCTAAATCAACAGTATTACTTTCTGAGACGAACTATGCTCTCACGAAGAGTATTTTTTATATAGGGATACTGTTTGAGTTGATGCCTCTTGACGTTGCCGGATAACCTGTATATGTTTTTCCGCATTTCGGGCATACAGCGGTTCATTCATGCCTGTTCTTTTCGTCCTGTTCCTTTGCTGCCGTTGCTGTTGGGATAATGCCGGCAGCATCAACGCAGCGGGCGGATACGTTCGGGTTTTCGGGAATAGTGACAGTATAGCCGTTTTCATCCGGCGTTGCGATCACATGAAACGGTTTCGACATAATGACACCGCTTTTCATTTTTTTGCAGAAATCCAATATTCGTATAATGCCTTATTACAGTTGCGTTTTCGTACCACAACGGATTTTTCATTTGTAAAGCCTACTGTCGAAAGTATGCTTTTATAAATTTCGTCTGACGGAACTGTATTTCCATAAAAATTTGAATTGCCAACGATGTAATGAACAGTCCCGCCGTCTTTTATTGTGTCATAAGCTGCTTTCATGTGCATGGCAATATCATCAAAATATTTCAGAACATAATTTGCCATAAGTCCGGCAGACTTGTTATCAGCGGCGGAAATGCTCTCTGCAATGTCAAATAGATAATCCGGTAACAAATCCGTTTTCTTTTCCCACATCGAAAGTTTACTTGTCGCGGATCCCCATGTCCCGCCGATCGTTCTCCAATCCAAATCACTTGCATCATCCGGCGTGTTAATGTAGTCAAGCCAATACATATATGGGCGCAGTTCTCTAATATAAGAAATTCTATTCGGGTATGGGGGCGAGGTTATCAAGGTATCAAACTTTCCTGTCATTTCGGCAGGGATATACCTGGAATCTTTGTTTTCAATAATTACATGGGCTTTAGGTTGTTCTGAAATGGTATTTGCTATCATTTCACAAATTGATAAAAACAAATTATTCCCATCATTATCCGTGAATTCACAATTATCTTTGCTATCATCAAAAGAAGTTGATACATGATTAAATGCGACGTTTGAAAGAGCAATAACTAAACGGCAGAATACTATTTTAAGCAAATCAAAAAGCTGATTATTTTTTTCTTTCCATATAGCCGCCTTGATTCTTGCTAAATAGTTTAATTGTCTGCTATGCCACCATCTTTCAATATTGTACATCGGCGGATAATCGCAGGGGGATATACCCGAAACAGCGGTTATTATATCCTTTGCACTTGCAAGAAAATGTTCAATCACATCCGTTGAATACACAGAACATTTCGCATTTGCAAACCAAACCAAAAAAGGGTTTATATCATAAGCTATCGCAGGAATATTTCTGTTTGCGCAAACAAGTTCTGTCGTTCCTGTTCCTGAAAACGGTTCAAAGACGCATTCAGGTAAATAATCCAATTCGGATAGAATCTGTTCAACCATTTTAACAGAATACGCAGGTGTAAGTCTTAACCACCCATGCCGCCCAAATGATTTGTTATATTTGAATGTTAATTGCGAATTCTGCTTGATACCGTCCATTATTCCGCACTCATTAGTTGATTAAGAATTCGATGTATTTCAGCTTGAAAATATTCCTGATTATTTGCCATAAAGTCCGCAAGATCAAACCCTATCACATCTTTATAGAAAGCGTATGTAGAATTATAAGGTGAAGTGTTAATATATCCCTGTAACAGCAACCATTTTGCTTGACGATATCTTGTTACAATATCATCATCAATTTGTGCAGACATAACCATCAGGCAAGGAATATAGCCATTTGCATAAGCATTCGCGGCATTTGCAATATCAGCATTCTGTCTTTTTGAATCTTTGCTTTTATATCCCTGCCGAACTTCAAAAACAACCCCTGTCATTGCATCGCTAACCGCTTTTGTCAACTCTAATTGTTCCACCGCATGATTTTTCCATGCGAGAATACGGTTCTTTGCTGCTTCATTTTGAACTGCATCAAAAATAATACGCCCATCAAGGGAAAGTGTACGCGATTTTCCGTTTGCGCCTGTTATAGAATAAGACCATTTTACATCTGTTTCAGACAGACCCAAATAATCCTTGAATATCTCACGGACTAAACGTTCACACCCTATTCCAATTTGCCTATATACGCTTGTAATTCCCCCCGCTGCTTTATGGGCTGAATACATCAGCGGGCTATCAAGTCCAAGCCATTTATAAAAAGCATCCTGCCCGTAAAGCGACTGAAATTCAGAGAGAGAAAACCCGCCGTCTCTGGTATGACCAAATTTTGGAGAATAATTGGCGCACTCTCTAACAGGCGAAATCAAGAGTTCCCTATATCTGTTTTTCTGTTCATCTGTCATGTCATTTATCCCCCTGTTCCTGTTCCACGTCCAAATATAATATGTCTGTTTTACTCGCTCTACCTTTAGTGCATAATAATACATTTAGCATTATAGCACAAACAAGCATAGAAAAACTGCGAACCCCCTTACCCTTGCAAATCAAGCATTTCCGCCGTTCTGAATATACTCTTTCTCGAAATAAACAGCGATGTTCTTATCCTTGAGTTTTGTGATGTAGTTAAGTCAGTCCAGAGTGTTTCTCGCAAAACGGCTGATAGAGTTGGTAATCACCATATCAACCCAGCCGTTCATGCAGTCATCTATAAGCCGGTTGAACTACTCTCTCTTTTTGGTGCTGGTGCCGGAAATGCCGTCATCAGCATAGATTCCGGCGCACTCCTAGTCCGGGCTCTTCCTGATGTATTCCGTGTGGTGCTCAACCTGTGCCTCGTAGCTTGTTGCCTGCTCATCCGTATCGGTATTTACCATGTATCATACCTATGGCTGCGATGTTTCGGAAATTGCGGCTGAACTCGGGATAGATAAGTGGAAGGAGTATTATCTTAAACAGCAGGCTGAGCAAATCAGAGATAAGATGATGAACCTGTAAGCAGGTATCCTCTTTAAGTTTAAGGCGGTGTCGTGGTTAGGAACTGTGGCACTGCCGTTTATGGTAATAAAACCGTAGCCACAACCCTACCGATAGTAATAAAACTGTAGCCACAACCTCTGTATCTCTCTGCTAAAGTGTATTTTCAGATACAGCCAAAAATGCCTTTTTACCATCAACCTTTCAAAATTCAGAAACTCGCTAACCCTTTGATTTCAAGGGCTTTCAGAGCAGTTCTATTTCTCCCTCGATAGTAAAACTACCGTCTCAACATGCATGGAGGTAATCGATTCTATATCAAACATTTAGTTTTTGCACATGAAAAAGTGTACACAAACATTCCTACTATGTGGTAATTATAGTGTCATAGTGAACATATCTGCCATTTTCTACAAGTGTCAGCAATCATATCACCTCGTGTTAAATTTGAATACATAAAAACAAAAACAGCCGGAACTATGTCCGACTGTCATTATCTTACGCAGCAATTTCAATTTCAATTTCGATGCCCGACTTGAACTTAACCTTAAAGCGGTCATCATAGACAGTGATGGTCTCCACAAGCCGTCGTACCAAAGCATCATCGTACTCCTGAACCTCAGTGCCCTGCCCGGAGAGGAATGATTCCATCTCTGCAAATCTTATTCGAGCACCTTCTCTGTTCGCATCATCGATCTGGAGTCGATACTTTTCTTCCCTGAGCCGAATAACCTCATCGCCAAGAGCATCGCAGTTCTGACGAGCTTTGGTCAGCCTGATGATCTCTTGCTGCTTTTCATTTATTTTCTCATCAATTTCAGCAACAGCCTTCAGATTACTGATACCCAGAACTTTTGCGATGTTTGCTTTTAGCTGTGGCAGGAAATTATCCTGTTTTGCGTAGACCTCATTGATGGCTTTCAGTACCACTGCGTGAAGATCTGTTTCATTTACCGTTCTCGCCGGACAGTCTATCTTAGACCTTTTCTTTTTGAGACGTGAAAGGCATCGCCATACAGTTCTTCTATTTCCACGTATGTTCCACGGAGTTCTCTGAAAAACCTCACCGCAATGAGCACAGAAGACAATGTTTGTAAGAGCGTACTTGCCACTGTACTGTCTGCGTCTCATCACATTGGTTTCAAGACTGGCACGTCTGGCCATCTCCTCCTGTACACGCAGAAACAGATCCCTCGGAATGATGGGTTCATGATTGTTCTCGATATAATACTGTGGAACCAGCCCTTTATTCTCCACCCTCTTTTTGGTAAGAAAATCTGTGGTGACAGTCTTCTGCAGGAGAGCATCGCCAATGTACTTTTCGTTTCTGAGAATCTTACGCAAAGTCGTTGCAACCCACTTGGTTTTGCCCGCTGCCGTCTTAATACCATCAGCCTCCAAACCTTTACTGATGATGTTGTAGCTGTAACCTTCCAGATATTCCCGAAAGATGCGTTTTACCACTTCAGCTTCTTCCTTGTTGATGATGAGCTTTCCGTTTTCATCCTTGTCATATCCAAGAAAACGTGTAGTGCAGACCTGTACCTTCCCCTGCTGGTAGCGGTACTGAAGTCCAAGTTTAACGTTCTGCGAAAGACTCTCACTTTCCTGCTGAGCCAGAGATGCCATGATAGTGAGCATCACCTCCCCTTTGGCATCAAGTGTGTTGATACTTTCCTTCTCGAAATATACCGCGATGTTCTTATCCTTGAGCTGTCTTATATATTTAAGACAGTCCAGGGTATTACGGGCAAAACGGCTGATGGACTTGGTAACCACCATGTCGATTTTGCCGGCCATGCAGTCATCGATAAGCCTGTTAAACTCAACCCTATTTTTGGTGTTGGTTCCTGAGATTCCGTCATCAGCATATATGCCGGCACTTTCCCATGCCGGATTCTGCTTGATGTATTTCGTGTAATGTTCGACCTGAGCTTCGTAGCTTGTTGCCTGCTCATCGGTATCGGTAGATACACGGCAGTATGCTGCCACACGTGTTTTAGGAACTTCATTCTGAACAACTCTGGTACCGACACGCTTTTTGGCTGGGATCATAGTTATTGATGCCATTTATACCTCTCTTACTTCTATTAAACTGTAAAGGTACTCAGCCTGAGCAAAGGGTTCTGCAATCCTCTTTTGGGCTTTTCCCATGGTGAATTCTTTATGAATTATGATTTTGTCAGAAAATGTCTTTTTCCTGTGATCTCTACCTAGCAGGGTACTGCGTCGGCGTCTTTCCTGCTCTGCAGCATCAAACATTTCCTTGTCGATGATGGCAGGATAAAACTCATCCCCGAGATAATGACGGTTCTGCAAAAGCCTTTTCACAAAGCAATGGTTCAAATGCAATCCCACATGCTCTGCAGCATTCATGTAGCTCATCCCGGACAGATAGCCTTTATAAATCTGCTTTATCTGTCTGACTTCTTCTTTGCAGACAACTGCAATGCCGTTCTGAATTCTGTATCCGAATGGAGTATGTCCTTTTGTCATTTTTGAATTACCTCGCTAAGATTAAGTCCGCATTTCAGATGGAACGTAACAGTGGTTCTTGAGACGACTGTCGCATGATCGACAAAGTTTTCAAAAGCCTCCCCGTCAAACTCCGAAAGCATCTCCTTTTTCCCGGTAAACCGGATAAGTTCCTCCAACGCCGCTGTTCGATGTTTCTGATCGTTAGCACCGTTGATAATCTGCTCCTTTTCCTTCCTCAGCTTTTCAGTTTCATTGATGAGGCTGTTATTCTCCTGAGCAAATGCTGCCAAATCCAGATACCCCTTGCTGGCAAGCAGAGAAAGAGACTGTCTGCGGTCAGTCATTTCACTTATGGCCGCATCAATCTCTGCCATTCGTACCCTGTTGGCATTGTTATTCTGTCTGCGTATATCATTAAGAAGTCCCTGCAGAAGTTCGTCACTGACAAAAATCAGCTTGTTCATCATGGTGGAAAAAGCTGATTTCAGAGCAGACTCCTTTACGTACTTCATCGAGCATTTTTCCTTATGGTGGAGATGCTCACGGCATACCCATACCGGAGATTTAACAGTGCCGATGGTATTTATATGTCTGACGAGCATTGCTCCGCATTCACCGCAGACAATTTTCCCGGTAAATGGATAATGGGTATTTGCTTTGCCAATGTTGAGGTGCTTTTCCTTCGCCCTGTGTTCCAGCGAATTCTGAACCGCATCAAACACATCCCTGCTGATAATGGCTTCATGGTGTTCCTTCGCATAGAACTGATCAGCCTCACCGTTGTTCCTGCGACGCTTACAATGAGAATCTTTGCAGGTTTTCTGAAACAGACAGTCACCGATATACCGCTCGTTTTTCAAAATAGAGCATACGGTTGATGACCCCCACTTACCGCCCTTTCTTGTTGGAACTTTATTTTCTGTAAGCAGTTGTGCAACCTGATGAGAGCTGAGTCCTTTCACGATATTGTCAAACATGAACCGGACCCACTTAGCCTCATCCTCGTTTATTGAATAAACCCCGTCTTTAATTGAGTATCCGAACGGAGCACAGCAGGACTTGAAGGTACCATCCTCGAAACGCCGGCGTACAGACCATTTGTTGTTTTGGGACATTGATTCGGATTCACTCTGAGCCAGACCACTCATCACTGACAGCAGCAGTTCAGATTCCATCTTCTCAGTGTTGAGATTCTCTTTCTCGAAGTAAACCGTGATGCCAAGTTCCTGAAGTCTGCGAACCAATTCAAGACAGTCCATGGTGTTTCTGGCGAAACGGCTGAGCGACTTTGTTAAAATCACATCGATTTTCCCAGCCTCGCAGTCCTGCATCATCTGCATCAGTGCCGGACGCAGATCCTTCCTTCTTCCTGTTATGCCCTCATCGTAATAAAGTCCGGCATACTCCCATTCAGGATTTGAGGATATGTACTCCTCGTAATGAGTCTTCTGGGTTTCCAGACTTTCAAGCTGTTCCTCCTTTCCGGAAGATACGCGGCAATAAGCCGCCACCCTCTTGCGCATCAGTATTTTTCCTACTGCTGAAGGCTCTATTTTGATTATCTTTTTCATTGTCTCATTTCCTCTGTTTTCGGTAACATATTTGCTCTGTGTGCCTGCTATAGCAACTCAATAATCAGAATAATGGAGCGAGATACGTCGGGAACGAGAGCCTGTTCTCCGCCATGATAAGAAGGTATTCATCAAGGCAGATCACTCCCCCGTCCAGCATGTTTCTTATTATCATTTCCGCCCATAAGAACATAAATTCAGTCTTAAGCTGCTCCGGTGTCAGAGGCTTAACCTCTGATTTAAATTGCAGAAAATAACCACTCTGTTCAAAATCAATTATCTTTGTCATAAAATTACCCCCGTGGCTATACCATTGCTCTGTATGCCGTCTATAGCAACTCAACAATCGAGTATTGCAGCGAGAAATGTCGGAAACGTGATTTTGTTTTCCGCCATAATGAGACGATACTCATCCTGCGTAATGAGTCCCCTACTGAGCATCGTTCCGGTAATCTGTTTAGCCCTTAAATAATTGAACTCGTTCTTAAGTTCCTCTGGCGTGTATTTTCTAATGGCTTTACTGTCAGTCTTTGATTCGTTTGTCTGCATTTCATAACTCCTTGGTGCAAAACATCTGTACCTACTCTCTATGTTCAGCAGAAGCCATTTCTGACAAAAAAATTTCAGAAACTTACTTCTTTCTTCCTACGCCTAGAAGTAGCTTGGTTTTAAAAATCCGTTTCAGAAAATCCAACAAAATCAGAATTCGGTAAATTCATAAATCGATGCCTTCTTCTTTCTACTTGACATAAAGGGCAAATTTGATCGGATTTATTTTGGAGAATGTGGCTGAATGGCTATTTGGTGAGCATCTTTAATTGATAGTGGTATATGACATTAGATGTGATACAAGTCTAAAAATTGGATTATTTTTTAGACCGATCACAAACATAATGTCGAATAGCAATAAACAGTGGTTAAAAAAAAAAAACAATAGTAAACTTTTCTTTAGGGGTGTATTAGAGGAGATAAATTATGCTTTCTAAGTTCGTAAATTGGTTCAAGGCTTCAGTCGTAATTTCAATGTTATTTTTTAACTATTGCTATGCAGATGTAGAAGCAGAATCCCAAATCAATGTAGCTGATTCAAAATTTATTGAGGTACAGGCTGAAGGAATTGGAGAATCAAAAATAAATGCATTAAAAAACGCATGGTCAGAAGCTGTTCGACAAACTGTCGGTGTTTATCTGATATCTGACGAAAAAGTTATAGATGATGAATTGGTGGAAAATATTGCAACTTACAGTAAAGGGCAGGTTGAATCATATCAATTGCTTAAAAGTGATAAACAATCTGACGGATGGCATGTTGTAATACTTGCTAAAATCGAAAAAGATGTACTGAAAGAAGAAATCCAAAATAGTGACCCACAAAAACAAACATTTTCTTTTGATGCCAGCAATGAGGTGGCAAAGAAATCAACTTTAGAAGAAAAGGGAAAAAATGCCGTGGATGTGATTTCATCAATAAAACGACTGGATATAAGGGACGCATTAATTTATCGGTCGGAATTAAGAAAAGAAAAAGTTGATAATAAAAATGTTAATTATGTAAGGCATTACATAGGATTAGATGTAAAGAAGTATTTAGGCAAGATTGATCAGTTATCAAAAATACTAGAAAAAGTAGCTGTTAGCAAAAAAAGTTTTTATTTTAATAATGATGCTTTAAAAGCCAATAAAGTAGCAATGAACTTCAACACCATGTTTGACAGCGTTAAGAATATGAAATTTAGCGATAGATTTGACTATGGTTTTTTTAAGAATCCAAATGCATTTAAGGGATTATCAAACTCTGAAGATTTTCATAACACTAAGACCGATATGGAACATTGCGTAGTTATGGTTAATTCGCCATCAAAACTGACAGTGTACTGTTTTGATGGCAATATCAAAGAATCCATAAATTGTCTTTTACCTAAAACGCTAGATCTTGTATTTAAGGTGGAAAATACAGATGGTGATATTGTTGCAATCTCAAATAACATTAACTTATATTCGGCAATTACGTCGCCTCAAGAGTATCATGTTTCTCAACAAGGTGGTTCAAATATCAATTTGTTTACTCCATATTTAAAACTAGTAAACAGAAGTTATAGTTCAGACGGTTTTGAAGGTTTTCTTGCAAAATTCGATCAGATTGTTGAGTTATCTGATGAGGAACTTCTAAACACAAAACAGTTGTCGGCAAGTTATGAAATTACCGGAGATCATGAATTAGACAGAACATTTAAATGTGAAAAGTAGATTAACGCGAAAAGGAATAAATTATGAAAATTAATAAATTAACATTAACAGTATTTTCTCTTATGTTTTCTTGGTCTTCGGCGGTGTATTCTTTGACAGCAGATGATTTTCTTCCACCTGCTCAGGCACAAAATGAAGCAGAAAAAACTGCCGCACTTGAAATTAAAGAGCCAAATTCAATAAAAGAAGAAACAGGTCTTGACGGAGTTAAGGCTGTATCTGCTGCTAATATTCAAGATGCAGTAAACAGTGCTTCTCAAAAAATACAACTTAATGGAGGTATCGGCGCACAGCAAATTAAATTTCCAAGTGGATTTGGCTGGGTTGCATCAGGTGTGAGCACCTATAATGTAATGCCAAACTCAAGTGCAACTTTGACGCAACAACGTTTAGCTTATCAGAAGGCATTTTTATCGGCTAAAAAAAATCTGGCCGAAGCTTTGTACGGTTTATCAACAGAAGCAAAGGAAACGTTGTTATCTGAATTGGATTTAGTAGAAAATGAAACCGAAACTTTATCCAATTCAAAAGAGTCGCATTCTGAGCATATTTCAGAAGCTGTTAACGGAATGCTTAGAGGTTACGTTGTATATAATCTTGAAGATAAACAAGATGAAAAAAATAAAATAGGAACAGTTACAGTAACAATAGTTACTACTCCTAAGACCATGGGAATGACAACTCAGGTTAGCACTGATTCATTGACAGCTGACAATATAAACGATGGTTTGAATCATGTTCTCAGCGAAATATCTACAGGGTTAGTTGCACCTGTCGGTGGTAAAACAATAAGCATTCCAAGTACAGGGGAAATGGCTTTTGTTGGCTTTGGTTCAGCTATAATTCCTGATAACCCAAATGCAGCTACTAAAGCGAAATTATCTCTTAACGCTCAGAAAATGTCTGTTATGAGAGCAAGAAGCGCTTTGTGCGGCATAATTTTAGGTGATTCTGTGTCTGCAAAATCTCAACTTGATTCTTCAACTTTGGAGCTTAGTAATCAGTTTGAACAGCTAAGCAAGGAAGATCCGTTCCTTAGTTTGGATAAGCAAAATCAGATGGTACAGAAATTTGAAGAGCAGAAAAATCTGTTTGTAAGCAGAACATTTAGTAGCGAAGAAATCAATAGTACAAGAAAAGGTGTTCTTCCACCAGGTGTTATGGTTAAAACTTTTGTTGATGAATCAAATACTGTTGCCCAATCCGTAGCTATCTACATTCCTAGTATGAGCGACAGCGCTGCGAAGGCCGGCAAGACAATGCAAGAAAGTGAAATCGTAAAAGATCAGAAGTCTCAATCCAAAAACACCGATAATTTAGCTTTACCAAAAGCTGGTCCAACCGGTCAAGTAACAAAAGATGAAGATTTATAGTTACGTAATAGCTAATTTATGTTTGTTTATGTGTGCGTCAGTTTTTGCTGCCGCACACGATAAGGCAACAAAATTTTTAGAGAATTATGGAATATCACTCGGTAGCAGTACCATTTTTAATGGTTCCACTGATAGCCCTGAGTGCAAAAATATTGATGAGTATTTTTTATGTTATAGCACTAAAAACATAAACTCATTCTCCGGAAAAATTTCATTAGACAAAATTTTTAAAATTGAATCATTGAGAGTTCATCATGTCTTTTGCATTGAGTTGCTCAAAAGAATCCGTAATGTTCAGAAACAAAACAATCTCAGAGATTTAAATCAAGTTGCAGAAATTTTGAATACAGAAAAAATTTTTTCTGGTGTGGAACACACTTCGTTTCAGGATTCAAATCTTGTCGTAACAATATATTTAAAAAAAATTAACGAAATCGAAAGTAAAATTTTACAAAGAATTATTGATCCAGAATTTGTTAAATCCTATTGTTTATCCATGCTAGACGTAGCAATGGAAAAATACAAAAATAAACAATATGCTGAATCATTGGCAGATCTTCAAGAAATTCATAAATTAAACTACCCAAATTTTACTAGCTACTATCTAACTGCGCTGTGTTTTTACGAACTTGGAAAGAAAGTTGAATCTTTAAAAATAGCAAAAGCAATTGCCGTTGATTATATAGACATTATGACATCAGAAAATGCTGAACAATTGGGAGATTTGTTTATGAAGTTGCACGAAGAAAAATCTGCTGAACGTATGTATATACTTGCCAGCAAAAAAATGCTTCAAGGCTCTGATTCAACTCTCAAAATGAATTTAAACTAACATCTAGTGATTATTCCGAAAGTTTCTATAATTTCATAGGCAAGGTCTGATTATCTATTAATTCCTCGCCAAAGTAATTTATTTCTGGTACACAGCAACCTTAGTACTAACAAGCTTAAAGTTCGCGTCGTTTACCGGACCTTCGTATACTTTCACTTTACATTCTTTTGTCTTAGTATTAAGGCCATATATTCTATATATAAGGTACTTATAATTTGTGTCAAGTGAAGCGGCCACTTCATTATATGACATTTCAAAACCATCAGCATAGTTATCCTTCGAAGCTTTAACTTCAATATGAACTTCTTTACCATTTTTATCCCAGGCACGAATATCGTAACCTAAACCATCTCCCTCCTCTTTAGAAGCATGGAAAGGAGCTTTAAGTCCTGAAGCTTCTGCTTCTCTTGTAAGGATGCCCATTACTATATCTTCACCAAGGATCCCGATCTTATTCTTAGCTTTCTGAAGCTTATCGTAATCAGTTTTTTTAGCAATGCCGGTATACTTTTTCTCTTTCTTTTTGTGGGTAACACCTTCTTCTTCAAATATAACATTGAATCCAGAAGCTGCATCTTTCTGAAGATCTTCGATATCACTTTCTGAGATATCATTTTCTTCTACAATAACTTCAGCTTTTACAGGAACACAATTTGCGTTCGCTAACAAATTACTATAATCAGTGTACGAAATTGCATTCATTCCATACTGGTTCCAGAAGTGTTCCCAAGTATTAGGCTTCTTATTTTTACTATTCCATTCGAATGACTCAAGGAAAGTATCCCCCTGTCTGATCGGAGGAACGATATTAAAAGCATGGGATATAACAGCAATTACATTTCCTTCTGAATCAGGCTCGGAAATACTTTCAACATAACCGCCTGCATAGATCTCAAACTTTCTATCTTTAGTAAGCTTGCCAGGACGCCTATTTAATACGAAAGCACCAACCTTCATTTTATTAAACTGTCTTATATTCCAACCATAACTTGTAAGATCATCTTTGTACTTTAAAACTCCATCGACTTTCTTTCCGTGATCAAGAATAAACGCTTCCTGTTCAGCTACTGCCATAGGGAGTAATACTCTAAAATCTGCCATATATTCTCCATAATTTAATCAAGACATTTTTTTGTTCTGATCAATCATATTTCAATTTTGTATTCTTGTCAACGATCAGCACAAAAATTTGTTCTGGTTTAAATATAATTATAAGAAAACTGCTCTCGATCCAAGTATGTGTAAATAATTATTTTGGTAAAAGGATTTAAGAACGTTTTCTTAAATCCTTTTTTATTGAACACCACCACTGCTGAATACAACTCCGGCTTCATGACATATGGCTCATTAATTTAAAATGAACTTATACTTGAAATAAAAAAAATAAATGGGGTAGAATTGCTTGGGAATTACACCTACCTTTCGGTCATTTTAGATCTGTTATGAAATTTTTATTTGAATTTCTTTATTGAAAATTAATCAAATTATATTTTCTGTTCATTCGGAATTTCTAACTAGAATAAATTTTGAGAAATAGTTTAGATGGTTATGCTCATCTAAATCTAAAACGTTTATAACAATAAAAAACTTAAGGATTTTATGAAAATTATAGTGACAATGATTTGCAGTGTTTTAACAGCAATTTTAGCAATGTATATTGGCATGCAAATACAAAAAAATAATATGGAATTTGAGTTAAAAAAACAGGAATCTGCTTATCAAGAGAAAATTCAAGAAGCTCAAAAATTGGCAGAAGAAAAAAATACAGCAACAAAAGTTATTCCATCAAATTTTAAGGTTGATGCTAACAAACGAACTATTCCAACTTACAAAAGATGTCAGACTTCTGAAATTAGTAATAATTGTTCAGCAGGTGATTTAATTACATTTACTCCAAATCGTTGGGGGAATGATCAACTACCAATATTTGCAGCAGCAACTTTTTGTGATTTTAATCTATCCATTGTTTACAACAATGGGGGTGTAACTTGTATTAAAAGAGATGTTGATGTAGCTTATCACCTTGATGAAACTGGTCATTACACACCTGAAGGAATGAGATTGTTAACTGACGTTATATATAACATTAATTCTGCATTATATAATTACAATGATATTTCTTTATTAGAGACCACTATTGCTAATGTTTATACTAAGGATAGACTGATCATAAAGTTAAAAATATCAGATGATTCTGACATATGGAATGAAAATTCTGAATTTAATTTTAAAAAATTTAAAAATCTTACTCCTGAACAATTTTGTAATTCTTTAAAATTAAATCCAATTGAAAAAGAAATTCTTGCTCATTCTTATGGGTATACTTATGAATTTTATGCATCAGATAATGAAAAAATCACAAAAATTATTAACAATGAAGGTAAAGAGACTCAAAAAGAAGATAATTCAGAAAATAATACTAATAAAAAGAATAGTAAAGGTGATAAGTTAGTTTTATCTTTTGATATAGATCCCGGTATGTGTAAATAATTATTTTGATATTTATTTTGGTAAAGGGATTTAAGAACATTTTCTTAAATCCTTTTTTATTGAACATGCAATAATACGTGCTTAGAAATATTATAAAAACTACGGGCAGACCACATTCCGCCAAACTGTCCATTCTTTCAAATAGCCAGTTTCCCGGGCAGGATTTTTTGGCAAACTACCGACGGATAGACGGGATTATGCAATCAAATATTCTTGCAACGATGGAATAAAAATAATTTATAAGGAGGAGAATCAAAAATGTATTGTTTTAAATGCGGGAAAGAAATAGCAGATAATTCAGAATTTTGCAGTCATTGCGGAGCAAAATTAGGAGCAAACAAGCAAGCGTCATATACAAAATTTATAGTCGCTGCTTTAATTGTAGCTGGAGTTGGATTTGGCGGGCATCAATGGTACGTAAATTATAAAATCAATAAACCCGTACTAAACTCACCT
>JAEEGJ010012887.1_pt1 | contig 20512 bp, 11 predicted proteins | sample 8958761 | NCBI WGS metagenome assembly JAEEGJ01 (sample SAMN16246546, study PRJNA631951) | gut metagenome | biome: gut microbiome; feature: rumen; material: RS-attached | host: Bos | place: Iran: Karaj | collected 2018-10
GCATGAAGATGAAGGCAGGGATAGAACCCAAAGCCATGAAGATGGACAGCTGCTCTGCCGAACCATGCAGGTTGCTGTTCATGAAGTAGGCACCAGCAGCATTACCCACCGACATCATGGCGAAGGCGGTGATGAAGAAGAAGGCAAGCACGCGCAAGGGACGGTTGCGCAGGAACTCCATCCAGAGGTCGCTGACCTTCACGTCTTCAGTTGCAGAGGCATCCATTACCACACGCTCCTTGCACTGTGTGAAGCAGAAGGCGAGCAGGCAGAAACCTACGATAGCGTAGATGGTCATCGTGGTGAACCAAGCCGAGGGGTCTTTCGGAAGACTGTCTGACGGTGCACCTGCAATCAAGGCGATGAACAGCGGCAGACCAGAGTTTACTGCCAGACCACCGAGGTTGGCCATGAACATACGTACGGAGGTAAGTATGGTGATCTCGTCGGTGTCGCGTGTCAGTGAAGAGTTCAAAGCACCGTAAGGCACATTGATAAACGTGTAAAGCAACTGCATGGAGATATAGGTCACGTATGCATAGATTAGCGACGGAGCAAAGCCATTGTAGAAGCACAGGATGGCGAAGCCCGAAAGGGGAATACCTACATACAGCAGATAGGAGCGGTATTTTCCGTAACGCGGATTACTCTTGTCAATCAAAGCACCCACAATGGGATCCCAGATGACGTTTGCTACATTTCCCACCAGGAACATGACGGCCACAGCAGACGGCGTCAGTCCGTAGATGTCGGTGTAGAAGAACAACAGGTAAGTACAAATGACCTGGAAGATTAGGTTCTGCGCCAGGTCACCGGATCCGAAGCCGATGCGCTGGAGCCATGAAAGCTTGTAAAAGCCTTTGGTTTCGTTGATTGAATTACTTGACATAATACTTTTTATTTATTGTTTATTGTTGATTTTTAATTCAAATGAACTCATGGGAAGACCGCTCTGTGAGCGTACGCAGGCCTTGGGATCGTCTTTCCAGGCGTAGCGCAGTTTGAGTGGAGAGTTTAGAGTTGAGAGTTGAGAGTTCGCTACCGCTCTCACTTCAATCTGGTTGCCAGAAGCAGTGGCCTTGGCATTCACGAATCTCCCGTTTTCATCGGTCATTTCGAACGCTTGGAGCTCGCCGGACTGAATAGGCTGGTCGAGGGTGAGGATGACTTTGTCGTCCTTCACCTCTGTAGCGATGACCTCGGGTGAAAGGCTCACCTTCTTATCGTTGAACACCAAACGGTCGAAGCAGAGACCGATACGCTCAGCCACCTCCTTTTTGCGGAGGGGATGGATATCGACGGTCTCGCCCAGGTCGTTGATCACAGCCAGTTCTGCGTATGGATCTGCCTTAGCCACTGTTCGCTGGGCCTCACGCAACTGTGCCCAATTGCTGTTCACAGGCTCGGCAGGGTAGACGATAGGTCTTGGGAAGCCTGTCTGCTGACGACCGTCGTAGTTGGCTAACTGGACAATGCAGAACGGCATCTGCGGATCTTGCCAACGGTCACGCCAGCAACCCATCAGCTTCTTCAGATAGTCGGCGTATGGGGCAGGGTTACCCGTGTTCGACTCGCCCTGATACCAAACCACCCCGCTGATGGCGTATGGGGCTAAGGGATAGAGCACGGCATTGTAGAGTGTTGTGGGCTGGTTCTGCAGCGAGACATCGCCACCGGGACAAGGCGGCATCTCTGCACCCACGTGGAACTTCCACTCCTTACCTAAGGGAATTACATCCTTCGGCATGGGGTTCTGTGAGAAACGGTCTTCGCCGAAACAGAGCATATAAGGCTTCTGTGGGATGAAGTGAACGGCACCGTTTTTGTTGATGAAACGGATGACAATCACATTGTCGCCCTCTTTAAGCAGTCCCTCTGGAATATCATATCGGCGCGGGGGATACTGATAGCCGGTGCTGCCGATCTGCTGGCCGTTCAGATAGGTGACATCCTGATCGTAAAGCGTACCCAACAACAATCGGGCTGGCTTTCCCGCGTGTACCTTATTTATATTTATATGCTGTCTGAGCCAAACGGTGCCTGTACCACGCCTGCTCCAGTCATCCTGGTTGATGGTCTTCCAGTCTGTGTCCTGAAACTGTGGTTGGATATAATCTTGTACGGCATCAGCTTTTTCAAGCATCTCATTCCATTGTCTGTTAGCAGCGCCATTGGCCTGCATTTGGGCCCTCACGTAATTGTCGCTCTCATAAAACGCGGCCCGTTTTACCAACATAGGATAGTCTTTCTGTAGGGAGTCTTTCGATATCCACGCCTCGATGGGAGTGCCGCCCCAGCTGTTGACGATGATACCTTGTGGCACCTTGTTCTTCTCAAACATCCGTTTGCCTAAGAACGAGCCAACAGCCGAGAAAAGCCAGGCATTCTGCTTGTTGAGCGGTTTCCAGTTGATGCTTGTGGGACGGATATCGTCTTTCACCCCGTGGGTGGATGTTTCGTTCTGTACACGGAACAAGCGGATTTGGTCGTTGTTGAATTGTTCGATCTCATCAACATACTGCGGATAGACGCGCTCGATGGTCACGTCGATGTTCGACTGTCCAGAGAGCAGCCACACGTCGCCGATGAGAATATCGGTGATGGGTGGCAGGTGTTGGGTGTTGGTTGATACTTCTAAAGTGTAGGGGCCTCCCGCTTTCATCTTCGGCAGATCGATACGCCAGCGGCCCTGGTCGTCGGCCGTTGTGGTGTATTTCTTCTTCTGGAAGGTGATAGTAACTTGTTCTCCTTTGTCGGCCCAGCCCCAGATGGGAATGGGTTTACCACGTTGCATGACCATGCCCGACTGAAACAATTGGGGCAGCCTGACTTCTGCGTTTGCAATCAATGAAACGCAGAGGATGGCGAGTAGTATAATCGATAGTTTCTTCATAAACATGCTGCAAATATATAAAAAATTCTCGATTCCTTCGGTATTTTTTCATCTTTTCTTGCCAAATGAAACACAGCACAAAGCATCTGTGACAAATGAAAACGTAGATTTTCGTAATAGTCAGTAACTTTGCAGCATGAAACGAGACATCAACCAGAAAGTATCATTTGGCGAGAAAGTAGGCTACTCACTTGGAGACGCGGCAGCTAATCTCGTGTTCCAAATGATGGTGATGTTCCAGTTGAAGTTCTACACCGATGTTTTTGGACTCGACGGCACCGTGGCAGGCAGCATTCTGTTGATTGCAAGTCTTTCGGCAGTGGTGGTCGACCCCGCTATGGGACTTCTGGCCGACCGTACGAAGTCGCGTTGGGGTAAATTCCGTCCTTGGCTCCTATGGACTGCGATACCTTTCTGCGTATTCTACATTCTCGCCTTCTACAACCCCGGTATCCAGGATAAGGCTATGGTGGCTGTTTATGCTACCATCTCGTATATGTTGCTGATGACGGTCTATTCGTCAAACAACATTCCTTATACTTCTTTAAGCGGTGTGATGACGAGCGATATCAAGGAGCGTACGAGTATCCAGACCATCCGTTTCATTGCCGTGACCATTGCCCAGTTTGTGGTACAGGGTCTGACATTGCCGATGGTGAATCACTTCGGGCACAATAATCCTCAGCATGGCTGGGTGAGTACCATTTCCATCTTTGCGTGCGTCGCTCTCGTGTTCTTTGTCGTCGCTTTCTTCGTCAGCCGGGAACGTATCCAGCCCCCTCCACATCAGGAGCCGAATATCAAGGAGGATATCAAGAATACCATTTCCGACATTCCTTGGTCGGCCATGTTCTTGTTGACCTTCGCCTTGTTTATCACGCTCGCCATGTGGAGTTCGGCCATGAGCTTCTATTTCCAGTACAACGTCGATCAGAAGTCGCTCTATGATTTCCTTCGTATGTTCAAATTGGTCGATTCCATCGAGGATGCTTATGCTGTAGGTTTCTCCTTATTTAATGTTGTGGCTGCAATCGTACAGTTTGTCGGCGTCATCGCATTGTCGCGCTATCTGGCCAACAAATATGGCAAGAAGAAGGTATTTATGGTCTGTCTTACGCTCACAGCCTTCTTTACCTTCTTGTTCTATCTGCCGTCGCCCACCGATGTAGGACTGTTGTTCGTGCTGAACATTCTGAAGTCGTTGAGCTATGCTCCTACCATTCCGTTGCTGTGGGCCATGATTGCCGACGTGGCCGATCATGTCGAATATGAGAGTTACCGTCGTGCCACAGGCTTCTGTTTCTCAGGCATTACGATGGCTTTGAAAGTGGGTATGGGTCTTGGTAGCGCTGTGGCAGGTGTGATTATCTCGGCCTTCGGCTATCAGCCTGGCAGCGTGTCGATCCAGAACGAGAGTGCCATGGAGGGTATCCGTCTTGTGTCGAGCATCGTGCCCGCACTGCTGTTCTGCGTGGGTATCGCTGCCCTCTATCTCTACCCCATCACCAAGGAATATAATGAAAATATGCAGGCAGAGTTGGCCGCACGCCGGAAGCATGCCGGGCAAGATGAAATAGAATTGTAATAAGTATAAACCCATATTAAAATCCAAAGCAAAATGAAACCGCGTTATCTTTATCCCCAAGATTATTATGCAGACCCTTCTGCCAATGTGTTTAACGGAAAGTTATTTGTATATCCTTCCCACGACTGGGAGGCTGGTGCTGCCTTCGATGACGATGGCGGTCACTTCCAGATGAAGGACTATCATGTCATCTCTATGGAAGATGTGGAAAATGGTGAAGTTACAGATTACGGTATGATCCTGCATGTAGACCAGGTACCCTGGGCTGAGAAGCAGATGTGGGATAATGATGTCGTTGAGAAAGATGGCAAGTACTATCTCATCTTCTCTGCCAAGGACTACAACGGCGTGTTCCACCTCGGTGTGGCCATCGCCGATAAACCTGAGGGTCCGTTTATTCCTCAGGAGCACCCCATTCGTGGCTCGTTCTCCATCGATCCCAGCGTGTTCAAGGATGACGACGGTCAGATCTATTGTTATTTCGGCGGTCTCTGGGGTGGACAGCTCCAGTGGTACCAGGCTCCCCAGAAATTAGTGAAAGAGGGTGTTGACCTCGGTCCTGCTGCTGATAAGAAGACCCAGCTCTTTGCGCCTGCCGACGTGCCTGCATTGTCGAGCTTCGTGGTAAAGATGAGCGACGATGTGTTGCAGTTTGCTGAGGCGCCTCGTTCGGTGGTCGTACTCGATAAGGACGGCCAGCCCTTGAAGGCCGGTGACCCCCATCGTTTCTTCGAGGCTTCGTGGATGCACAAGTATAACGGCAAGTATTACTTCAGCTATTCCACCGGCGACAGCCACTTCCTCTGCTATGCCATTGGTGACAACCCCTACGGCCCCTTCACCTACCAGGGTGTGATCCTCGATCCCGTCGTGGGCTGGACCACGCACCATAGCATTGTGCAGTATAAGGGCGAGTGGTTCTTGTTCTATCACGACTGTGTACCTTCTAACGATATTACTCATCTGCGCTCACTCAAGGTGCAGCGTCTGTTCTACAATGAGGATGGCACTATCCAGAAGGTTGTGAATGAATAATTATCTAACTTTAACCAATTATTACGTTACTCACCGTGACGAGCTGCTGGCATACGTCAGCAGCCGTCTCGGACATTCGGTCGAAGCGGAGGATATTGTACAGAACATATTCCTCCGCCTTTTGACCACCGACAAGTTGGTGACCGACGTCACCCTGCATGCCTTGGTCTATACCATCGCCCGTCACCTGATTGCCGACTTCTATCGTCGTCGCAATCACCATGAAGCCTACGAGCACTATTTGAAAAACACTGATTCCATCGATGATTCTGCTGAGTCTGTCCTGAGCATCCGCGACATCACGGAGCTGTTGGAGCGTGGCCTGGCCCGCGTGCCGGAGAACTGCCGCGAGATTTACCGTCTGCACATCTATGGCGGTATGAAGGTGGCTGAGATCTCTGAGCACTTAGGCGAGGGCTATAAGAGTGTGGAGCATCGGTTGGGCACAGCCCGGAAGCTGGTACGTCAGCAGCTGCGGCGCATCGCATAGACAAATCTAAAAAACCAAGCTTATGGAAATTATTGATTTCAGCAAGAGCAACTCTATACTCAATCAGTATATGTCAGAGTTGCGTGACAAGAACTATCAGCGTAACCGTCTTCTCTTCCGCCACAACATCAAGCGTATCGGTGAGATCATGGCTTACGAACTGTCGAAGACTTTGGAGTATAAGCCGAAGACGGTGACTACTCCCCTCGGCAGCCTTGATATCCCCCTGCCGAAAGATGACATCGTGATAGCAACGGTGTTGCGTGCCGGACTGCCTTTCCACGAGGGATTCCTGAATGTGTTTGATAAGGCAGACAACGGATTCGTTTCCGCCTTCCGCATGTATATCAATCGTGAGCATACCGAGGTGGGCGTGCATACAGAGTATATTGCCACGCAGAGCGTCAAGAACAAGACACTGCTAATCGTCGATCCGATGCTGGCCACAGGCGGCAGCTTGGCGGCAGCTATTGAGTCACTGCTTCAGACGGGAAAGCCAAAGAAGATCCATCTTTGTTGTGTGATTGCGGCTCCAGAGGGCATCGAAGTGGTAAAGGAGGCGCTGCCAGAAGGTTCTACGATATGGTGTGCTGCCATCGACCAGGGCATGAACGCGCAAAAATACATTGTCCCAGGCTTCGGTGACTGTGGCGACCTCTGCTACGGGGAGAAACTGCAGAGCTTCCGTAAGATTGCAGATAAATAAAGAAGCCCGCCAACCGGCGGGCTTCTTTATTTAGATCAGATGTAGTGTTCCCATCAGGTAAACCAGACCGAAACCTAATACCATCGAAAGAATACCCATGATGATACCGATCTTCGACATGTCCTTCTGCTGAACATAACCCGTGGCGAAGGCCAGTGCGTTCGGCGGGGTAGAGATGGGCAGGATCATGGCCGATGAAGCGGCGATGGCCACACCAATCAATACAGTACCCGTACCACCGATAGGTGCGAGCTTGTCACCCATAGCACCGCAGACCACAGCCAGGATAGGCATCAGCAGGGCTGCCGTAGCAGAGTTCGAGATGAAGTTCGACAGCACGTAGCAGATGGCACCGCCCAGTATCAGAATCAGCAGCGGCGAGAACTCGGCAAAGGGAATGCTCTCCACAGCATTTGCAGCCAAGCCAGAGGCGTTCAGACCATAACCGAGGGCGAAACCGCCGGCCACCATCCAGATCACACTCCAGTTGATCTGCTCAAGGTCGCGCTTGTTGATGACACCCGTCAAGGCAAAGATACAGAACGGAACCATAGCTACTGTATTGGCGTTGATACCGGTAAAGCGGTCGGAAAGCCAAAGGGCGATGGTAAGGAAGAAGGTGATGATGACCACAGTGGAGTGGAAACCCTTCTGCATGCCACCTTCAATATTCAGTTCTACCGTCTTCTGGCTGAAGGGGAAGAACTTCAGAAGCAGTCGCCAGCTGATGAATAGCAGCAGCACTACCAGCGGGAACATGAACATCATCCACTGTCCGAAACCAAGACCCATATTCAGACCCTCTGGATCGTTCAGATACTTCAGGGCGATATTGTTCGGCGGTGTACCGATAGGCGTACCCATACCACCGAGGTTGGCGGCGACGGGAATCGACATAGCCAGGGCGATGCGGCCCTTTCCCTCAGGAGGCAGCTGACGAAACACAGGCGTGAGGAATGTCAGCATCATGGCGGCTGTGGCGGTGTTAGATACGAACATCGAGAACAGACCTGTTACCAGCAGGAAGCCCAAAAGCACCATCTCACTCCTTGTTCCAAAGGGTCTTAGCAACACCTTGGCCAACTGGGCATCGAGACCGGTCTTCGTAGCAGCGATAGCCAGCACGAATCCACCGATAAACAACATAATCACAGGATCGGCAAAGCAGGCCATCACACCTTTATAGCTAAGCAGCTTACCTACTTCTTCCTCGTTCACCATCGGCGCGATTCCACTATCCGTACAGAATAGCAACATCAGCACCATAATGGCAATCGACGTGGCCCAAGAGCTCACGATTTCGAGAATCCACATCAGCGTGGCAAAAGCAAAGATAGCGATCACTCGCTGCTGAACGACCGTCAGGTTCTGAATACCGAACCATTCTGTCGGTATGTTCCAAAGCAGTAGTGTTACGACGGCCACGATGGCAATCTTGACGGCACGCTTGGTGTCTGGGTTGTACTTCCGCTGATGACGCATCTTGTGATACGTCTCTACCAGATGGAAACCTTCATAAATATGAAACATATAGCTTGATTTATATTAAGTTTCGAAAACGCCTGCAAAGGTACGAAAAACTATTCACTATTCACTATTCACTATTCACTAAATATTGGATATTGAGTGTATAAATACACGAAATCACCCCTAACGTCGTGAGTGTCAGGGGGGATTGTCAAGTGGACTTTGCAAAGTTACTGCTTCGACAGCCACTCACTGGGAGTGAGGCCGGTGAAGGTCTTGAAGACACGGTAGAAGGTCGTGTCGTTGGCAAAACCGGACTCCAATCCCACCTGCGATATTTTCTTATCGGGATTGTCGCGCAGCAATTGTTGCGCGTAGGCCACGCGGTAGCTATTGATGAACTGGGTGAACGAATAGCCTTTGTTATTGTTGATACAGGCAGAGACTTCGTTCTGATGGACACCGAGCTGTGTCGCTATCTCTTGCATTTTCAGGTCGCTATTGAGATAAGGTTGCTTTTCGACCATGAGTTCCTCAATGCGTTGCATCAGGGCGTTGGCGGGACTCGTGGGATTCACGGGTACTGGTTCGGTGAGCTCCTTGGAGGACTCTTCGGAGCTGTTCCCTTGAGTCCTTCGCCTCTTTAATATTATAATGTATGCAATAAGAGCCAAAACTATCAAGCCGATTAACACGATCAAAATCCAATGACTCTTGCTCTCGTTGCCCGTATCTGCTGCTTCGGAATCGGCACGGTGGCCTACGGGAAACAGCCATACAGCACCGGTGGGTGTGAAGAAAGTGCCACCAAGCGCGATGCCGCCAGCCAGAATCAGGTTGCCTTCGGCTGTCAGGACAGGAATGCCACCGACGGCTACGGGCAGTGGATCGGTATAGTAGAGCGTTAGCGGGGCCGGACGCTTGGCATAGTCGATGCAGAGGATGTATTTCCGTCCCAGCGAGTCGCCGCCCATGACATAGCCGTGCTGCGCCTGATGGTCTACGATGACAGGCGACTCATAGTGAATCTCGCCAAACTGAGTCTTCATCGGAACAGGCCTGTCGGTTGGCAGCAGCGAGAACACCGTGTCGCGCACCTCAGCAATCGCCACCTGACCTGCAGAATCCCTGACAGCTAAGAGATAGGCGAAGATTCCCTTATCCTTATCGCCAATAAAACTGTCTTCGCTACGGGGTGTATGCCCAATGACGTAAGGCTGCCATGTCTCTAACAGCGGCACACGGAAAGGTTCGCCCTTCAGACGGTCGACGATATTGGTTTTAATGTCTTTTCCATAGTTATCCCAATAGCCGCTTACTATCATCACATCGCTGTCGGAGATACAGAGCAGCCGGGGAAAACTGCGTGGTACAGACACCTGACGGGCAATTTCGAAATACATACCGCCGTCATAAGTCTCAATGTCATCGTCGTGATACCAGTTGCCTGCCACTACCACCTGTCCGTTGGGTAACTCTACGCCAGACGGATGTGTCCGCTTTCTGGCAAGGCAACCGAAGCCTTCGAAAGTGTGTGTAGCGGGATTGTACAGTTCTGCCTCGATGGTCTGGCCTACGCCGAGATTCTTCTCATAACCGCCAGCCAACAACACCTTGCCGCTTCGGAGCGGAACACACAAGCCGTCGTCGTGGGTATAAACCATTTGCATCACATGCCATTCGCCATCCTTGAAATATTCGGCTGTCTTTGTAGGCACAAAACCGGAGGTATGTCCACCCAGCACCGTCAATTCTCCATTTATTATTAATGTGGAATGGGAGATACGTGGAATGGCCATGTCGGGCAACCGCTCAGGCTGTAATTTGATCAGCGAATCTGCACGCACCATCATCGATAGTGAGCATATCACCAAAAGAATCCAGAGTCTGGTTTGTCGAGCTGTCATATCTGTTTTTTTGCGTTGCAAAGTTACTTCTTTTTTTTCAGACCACAAAAAAGTTGTCACATTTTATTCAGCCAAAAACGGGTAAAAACCGTATGTTTATGCGAAAAACGGGCAAATGCGTAAAAAATCGACTAACAAATTATAAATTGTTAGTAAAATAGGTAAATTGTTAGTCCCTTTGCCAAATAATTCTTCTATCTTTGCGACATACAAACCCAAAACAAAAGTAATTATGAAGAAAAGACTGACTCTAATCCTGACAGCCCTAATAATTTGTATTAGTTGTCTGCAAGCTCAGCCGCGCAGTTCAAGCAAGGCTCGCGAGCTGGCTCAACAGTTTTTCCGTGAGACAATGAATGCTCGTTCCATGAATGGCAGCAAATCACTTGTGATCAGACAGGTCCCCACGGAAAGTATCAATAGCATGCTTAATCGTAAAACGGCAGCCGTAACCCGTGCAGGTGGAACGAGTGCCCCTTTCTACGTGTTTAACAATGAAGCCGAAAGGCGGTTTGTCATTGTATCAGGCGACGAGCGGCAGGAGGATTTCCTCGGTGCCTCCGACAACGACCTGTTCGATGTCGATGTTGTTCCCTGTGGCTTGCTGGCGATGCTCGGACAGTATGCCGAGGAATATGACTACCTGCAGCAGCCTGGTGTACAGGCACATGAGGGCATCCCAGCAAGAAGAGCCGGTCAGGACGTTCTGCCGCTCATCAAGACCAAATGGGATCAGTCGCCCATCTACAACGACCAGTGTCCTATGGCACGCGGCAAGCGTTGCCTCACCGGCTGCGTAGCCACGTCCATGGCGCAGATGATTAACTTCCACCAGTATCCGGAACGTGGCGACGGTGTTGTGCAGCTGATGCCAGGCACGAACAACCTGCCGTCTGATGAGATGAACCTGGGAGAAAAGTCCCTCAACCTGCAGGTGCTCGCGAATGCCACTGAGATAACCTCCTCGTCATCGGCTGACCAGAAGACAGCCGTGGCCTACCTGATGAAAGCCTGCGGCTACGCCATCGGCATGGACTACGACCCCGACGGCTCGTCGGCCAGCACGCCCAAGATCCCTGATGTGCTCGCGCGCTACTTCGACTACGAACCCATCGCTATCTACGCGGCTAAGAAGAATAACGAAGCTATCTGGGAGGATTGTCTTCAGGAGGAACTGTCCGCCGGCTACCCCTTGTTCTATCGTGGACAGTCTCAGGCCTGGGGTGGCCACAGCTTCCTGCTCGACGGCTATCAGGCGTCTACCGGCATGTATCATTTCAACTGGGGTTGGGGTGGTTTTCGTGACGGCTACTTTAAGCTCAGTTCGCTTACTCCCGGTTCGTACGACTTCACCGACAATCAGGCCTTCGTCGCCCGCGTTCGTCCGAAGGCTACCGTCGAAGTACAGATAGAAAAACCCGTCATCGTCCTCGACAACGACTATAAGTCGGCATCCGTCACTTGTGCCACCGACGGTGTGACGCTCTATTACAGCTTTACCCCGCAGGATGCCACCACTGAAGCCGTCTACGATCGTTATTATCCGACGACCGCCATCACGCAACTGGGCAACGGCACCATCCGTGCCTATGCCGAGAAGAAAGGCAAACGTGCCGATGCCGATCCCGTCATCACCTCATGGTTCAAGGTCGACAAGCCTGAGTTCTATCCCGACGGCAACAGTTTGACCATCAAGTCGCCCAGGGAAGACAATATCAGCGCTGCTACCGACATTTACTACACCACCGACGGCACTACGCCCACCAAGAAGAGCCTGCGTTACACAGGCCCAATCACCCTGAACAACGGTACAACGGTCAAGGCCATCGGTGTAAAGAAGAATTTCACTGCTTCTGAAATAGCCTCGTATGAGTATAAGGCAGAAATTCAGACCGTCTACAATTTCACCAACACAGCAGGCCAGCTGTCGTCGGTCATCCCCGAAGACAATGCAATCAAGGTCATCAGCCTCACCGTGGCGGGCGAACTTAACAGCGATGACATGACGTGGATTTTGGGCATGGCACTTTCTGAATTGTCGCGTCTTGACATGGGGAATGCGCGAATTGTCAAGGGAGGCTTGTACGCTTGGGAGGTGTCAGATGATGATGTCATCAATCCTATGCAATTCTCAGGTGCGCAAAAACTGACTTCCATTGTCCTGCCGAAAGGAATCAAGAAAATCTGCTGGAATGCTTTTGAAGACTGCCCCTTGCTGACCGAGATAGAAATACCCGAAAGCTGTACGGAGATTGGAAGTGAGGTGTTTAAAAATAGTGGTATAACCAAGCTCCACCTCCCCCGCAACGTGAAAACCATTGACTATGGCATTGTTCGAGGCTGCAAGTCGATTACCAGTCTCACCGTTGACAGCAACAACCCGTACTACGACTCACGCGACGACTGTAATGCCATCATTGAGACGGCCACGAACACAATCATTGTGGGTAGCAGCAGAACGGTGATTCCATCGACGGTTACGAGGATTGGTGAAAATTCATTCTGCTCGTCGCCCACCAAGTTCACCATACCTTCACAAATTAGATATATTGAAAGGGAAGCATTCAAGGACAATGAAACAATAGAGGAAATCTACATTTCAAATGGTGCTGGATTTGACTTGAGTCATACCTTCGAAGGATGTAAAAAACTCAAGAGAGTGAGAATACCCTCCTCCATGGAATACATATACGATGCCTTCATCGATTGTCCGGCATTAGAGAGCTTCACCATCTGCGCTACCGAGCCCATCGAACTGAAGGAAACCGACTTCCAGGGCAGCAACTACAAAAACGCCACTCTCTACGTGCCCTACGGCTGCAAGGCGAAGTATCAGCAGGCGGCAGTCTGGAAGGACTTTGGCCGTATCGAGGAGATGGAAATCGAAATCAACGGACTGGCTGAGTTGAAGGCCATGGACGACAATGTCAAGGCAACGCTGAATCTTGAGGATGCACAGGTGACCTACTGCATGAAAGACGAAGGACTGGCTGACTACATCTTCCTGCGCGATGCCTCGGCCTGCTATTATATATGGGGTAAGGGCTTGGTTAACAGCCTCAAGATTCAGGAAGGTGACTATCTCACCGGCAGCTTGCCCGTTGTGGTGTCCGACATGGGAGCCGAAGTGCAGACCAGTCGTCTCGACGGACATAACCTCACGGAGGTCAGACACGGTGTTGCTGAGGTATTCAAGGCCAATCCCAACAGCCTGGGCATTGCCGATGATTACAATCTGGTGGAAGTGACTGACGTGACAATAGACTCCGGCGAAGACTATATGTCGATCAAGACCGACACCCGCACCATCGACATTATCGTGCTGACCGGCGAGTCGCCGCAGCGTTACAAGGCATTGCTGCAGGCTGTTATGACCGGCAACGCTTCTGCTAACCGCTACAATGTGATAGGTATTTACATCGATCCGGGCATACTGGTGCTGACCATACCCGTTGAGAACGCGTCGGGTAATGCCATCCTGCCAATCGTCAACCACACCAGCATCAACTCTGATGCAGTCTACTCCCTCTCTGGCCAGCGCCTTGCCAAGCCCCGCAAGGGCATCAACATCATCAGTGGCAGGAAGGTCATCATCAAATAAGTCAATTCACTATAAAACGTTTATATTATGAAACTAACAAGAACAATGTTACTTCTGGCTGCTCTGCTGATGGGCACGGCAGCCATGCAAGCACAGCCCGCCCTGAAGAGACGCGCCGCCAAGGCAAAGACCGTCTCCGACGTTCGCGCCCTGCTTAAAACGAAAAAGGTCGGCTCAAAGGCCTCACTCAGAAGAGCCGAGGGCGAACCACTGCAAAATGTCCAGTCCGCACTGCCGTTCGAGCAGCTGCCCGACATGAACGGCGAACGCCGCAACCACCAGACCTTTGCATCAGCCAATGGCTTCATGGTTGCTGGTGGACACGACAGTTCACTGATGCCCACCGGCACGGCCGAGCTCTATCAGAACGGCTCGTGGAAGAAAGTATCCATGGCCTCAACGGTCGACGATCCAACCTTCTCAGTCACATTGGCTAACGGCAGTGTGATGATTGGCGGCGGCTATCCTGCCGGTGCCGGCTCCGGCCATAGCAAGGGAACGGCCATCTACAACCCCAGCTCCCAGAAGTTCACCGCAGGCCCGAATATGACTGTGGAACGTATGTACTGCAACGGCATCCTGATCAACGGCAATATCTACGTATCTGGTAACTTAGGCGAAGAAGATCTCGTGTACGACCGTTACGACGGCACACGCTTCTCCGCATTCGGCAGAGCAGGTGAATTCTCATCGCCTTACCTTTTCGCCGACGAGAACGGCAGCCCCATTGCGGTAGCGCCATACGACAATAACTATCAGACGGTAGAGCCCATTGACTTTGGCGATGGAGACATCTATTTCTGCGGCATACAGTATGACGTAACAGAAGGAAAGGCCTATTATTACCCCTTCGACTTTATCGAAAACCATCTGCTTGAGTTGCCTGGTGAAATGCGTACTTCCGACTATTGCTGGTCAGATGCAAATGCCTATTTCCTCTTGACGAAGAACGGTGCTGGGAAATACAGGTTAGGCATTTTCCTGCCCGACTTCATTAGCTATGGCTATGATTATGTTTGGGACGATGAGTTCAACGTTCCCACGAAAAGCCCGACGGACAACGCGACGATCACATGGCGCGGCGGTGTGTTCATCAATGAGGACAAGGCTGAAGCCTACCTTATCGGCTCAAGCGGTAGCGGAACCAACTGGAACGTTCACATCATCAGCTACGACCTTATGGAAAGCAGCTGGACCATTGCCACCGCCACCGGCTTCGACAGAGACCTGACAGGAGCCTCGTGGGCACTGCTCAGCGATGGACGACTGGCCTGCTCGGGCGGCTCTGGCCCTAATTACTCTGTATCCAAGAAAGCCTATATCTTCGCTCCGCCCACCGCAGGCACAAGTAGCGGCGCAGGTCCTGGGCCTGGACCTGTCGGTAATAATGAACAGGTATTAGTGGTGCTGACAAAGGACAAGAAGCAGCACGAGTTCATCATGACCGCAAGCAAGCCACAGGTGATGTTTGAGGGCAGCAGCCTTCGCGTGCTGATGGGCAAGGGTGCAGAAGCCGAGTTCGCCCTGTCAGACATCATACGCTTCACCTATCAGAAACGTTCGTCGACGGGTATCGACGACCTGACCATCGACGACAATCCCACCACCGTCGACTTCAGCGGCGGTGAACTGGTCATCAGCCAGATCAAGGCCGGCGGCCACATCGGTGTTTACGGACTCGACGGCAAGTGCGTCAAGCAGGTTACTGCCCGTCATGCCGGTACCTACCGCATTAGTCTCTCAACTCTCCCCAAGGGAGTGTATATCGTTAAAGCCGACACTATCACCTATAAAATCATGAAGCGATGAAACGACATACCTTATTTATATATATGGCAGCCCTGCTGACAATGTTCGGTGCCGTGTTGCCCATGAGTGCCCAAACTCAGGAGAGGCAGGATGCACTCTATATCTTCCGCAACGACAATAAGTTCAATGGCTTCTTCTTTGCTGATATCGACCGTTTCGAATACAGCAAAGTGGATACCTTCGGCGTGGAACACGACGAGTTCGTGGTGCAGGAGATCTATGCCCTCGACTCCGTGTTCCGCATACCGCTCAATGCCATTGACAGTGTGGCCTTCGTCATACCGGAGACCAAATACAGGCCAGGTGTCATCACGCCGGAGTCAGACCTCTGGAGCTATGTCATCAGCAGTGATACGACGACGACCTTCACGCTTTCCGCCTCCACACCGCAGGCACTCATCCCGAAGGTCGGCGCCAAACTGGCAAATACCAAGGCCTCGCCTTACCTGCCCCACGGATTCTATGGTGAAGTGGCCAGCGTGACCAGCGGCAATGGCGGGACGGTGGTGAAGTGCGATAAGCCTAAACTGGAGGAGCTGTTCGAACGCTATATCGGCAAGTTCGCAGGCTATGCCGGAGAAAGGGAGGCCACCGCACGCAGCCTCGGTTCGCGACGTGCCGACAACTATAACGCCACGGAAGAAAAGATCCCGTTCGAGCCCTTCGAGAAGAAGCTCTACTTCGGCACGATGGGCTGGAGCCTCGACGACTTTAAGGGCGACGCAACGCTCAGCCTTACGTTCACGCCCAGCCTGATTGTCCGAGCGTTCTTCGAGATGGACTGGGAAAACGGAACCTTCCTCGACATCGTGACCCGTCTGGAGGGCACCACGGACTTCGAGCTGGACATACAGGCAGAAATCAGCAAGAGCTTCGACATAGGCGCTCCGAAGCTGAAGTTCCCGCTCGGCACCACACCGATTGTCCTTGAGGCGGAGGCGGGACTCACGGCCGGCATTGCCGGAGAGATCAAGATGAACCAGAAGTGGCACAACGTATTGAGCGGTTACGGGGCCGTGCAGTGGATCAAGGGCCTGAAGACGGACGTCACCGGCTCTGTCCATGTGGTAGAGAACAGTTACGACATGTCGCTCATGGGCAAACTAACCCTAAATGCCGGTATCTACGCACAGCTGATGTTCGCACTCATAGACTCCGACCTCTTAGGCGTGGGCGTGCGCTTCGAGACAGGCAACAGGGCAGAACTGGACCTGCCCCTGTCGCTTACGTCCATAGCACTCCTGGCCGACCCCAATCTTAAGCTGATCGACACCCCGGAATACTATAAGCTGCTCAACAAGGACTTCGCCTTCAAGCAGGGCCCGTACGGCAAGGGCGTTATCAACCTCACCGCCCTCAAGGGCGTGGTGGGAACGGATCTCTATCAGTTCTTCGACAGGATGAAGGACGACAGCGGAAGCTCCTACTACTGGGAGTTTGAGGGAGGCATCGTGCCCAAGTTCACCGACGTGAAATGGGTGCCCGACAAAAAGCGCGGCTGGATGGGAAAGGTCGTCACGTCGCTCGACCGTAGGCTCAACATCCCGATGGTCGTGGGACAGGCCCTCTACAACAAGCTGATGATGACCTACTACTCGCAGAAGATCTACGAGAAATCCTACAAGAGCCCGGAGGACTTCAAGAGCTACGAGATCACATACGAGGACCTGCAGCCCGGAAAGAACTACCGCGTCTATCCGTACATGATCTTTGCCAGAGACCTCCTGGCCGACCAGTTCGTAGACTTCACCCTCGGACCGCCTGCCATTACCTTCAAGCCGGGTTCCAAGGTCGAGGTGCCGGAGACCACAGGCTCGAAACAGTTTGAGGTGCATACCAATATGTACAACACGGAGATGGTCGATCCCGAGGGAGCCAGCTGGCTCATGACATCGTACATCAAGGATGATGGCGACCTGAAGATTTACTATGAGGAATTGCCTGAAGACGTTGATATGCGTCGCGCCTCCATCCACTTTATTGGCCGCGACAGCTTAAACAATGAAATTCTGAAGGAGGATAGCCTTGTGGTGACGCAGATACGTCCTGTCATCCACGCCGATCCTACATTCTTGGAATTCGACGCAAAGGGAGGTACAAAGACCGTCAAGCTCACCACCCCGCTCAATGAACTGTGGGCCGAGTTAGGCGACGACAAGGTTAAATACCTGACCTTCAAGCTCGACACACTGAAAATGACGCTCGACGTCACCGTGGAAGAGAGCAAGGAAAAGGATGAGCGCTCCACCGCTATCCTGATACATGGATACTCGCCCAACGGACAGCGAGGCAACCTGCAACTCAACATCTTCCAGGCAGGCATAGGAGGTGATGACCCTGACCCGGGAACAAACCCAGATGTCCTGACTACTGACACACTTTACTTTGATGGTGACGGTGGCAGCGTTGATGTCGTATACCATGCAAAGGATAATACATTTGATCCGACTGATTATACACCATCAAGAATTGCTCTAAAAGATGCTTCTGATCCGATGAATCCAATTTATACAATCACTATTGGTGAATCATGGAAATCCAGAGAAGACTCAGTTCTTCTCCAAGAGCCTCTTTCTCCATGGCATATTGATATTGGTGATGTACGAAAAGTTTATAAAAAGTGGATTATCAAGCAATCGGGTAAAACTAAGAAGAAATTCGAGGGTGAGTTTAGAAGTTGTGGTAATTCCTTTGCTGAAAAGTTAAAGAATGAGATTCACATATATATTGATAATACAAATAAAGAGAAGACTCTCGACATCAAACAAAATTTTAGTACTACTAATGAGGGAGAGAAGGTCATTATCAAATACGAATGGGAGCATGATAATCCAAGACTTGAGGAGGATAAGTATCGTTCTTTAAGATACTTCACTGGTGGTAATTCAGATTATAAAGCCAAAGCCTCAATAGAGTTTACCTTGGCACAAGATTATGACGGCTATTACATAGAATCAGGAAAGCTCAAGTTGCACAATCATGGATATTCTAGTGATATAGTAGGTAGTGAAAGACATGGTTCTGGAAAGAATGAATATACGACCAACTTATACGCAGAATATCTTTTTGAAGGCGAAGTATCTTTAGTTACTGGCGGTGCAGGAAAAATAAGGGTCGATGTATTTAGTGCTACTGATGTAATACAGGAAAGACTTGATTTTCCTGACGATGGCTATTCTGAAAACATATTTAAATGGAATGGTACAATAACAAGTAAATATTATTCAGACAATAAATTTGTTGAAGACTATACAGGGGTTACATCAGCACATATTACTCTGATGAACTGTAAACGAGTTGAATGACACGTCGGGGTCAGGATACATTGTGACATGAGCCCTTTAGAAAAAGAATCGCTATCAGCCATGGTAGCGATTCTTTTTAGAATCAAGATTTTCCGATGAAAATTTGGATAATTCGGAATTAGTTCGTATCTTTGCAGCGTCTAATCAAAAATCAAATGTCTATGGAAACAAAAAGTAAAGGAACAAAGAAAGGAGAAGTGATGATTAACGAGAAGTACATACGATTTGACTGGGCCGTGAAGCGGATGCTTCGTGACAAGGCTAATTTCGATGTGCTTGAGGGCCTGATTACCGTATTGCTTGGAGAACAAATCAAGATTGACGAAATCCTTGAGAGTGAGGGCAACCAGATGTCAGAAGATGACAAGTTCAACCGTGTGGACATCAAGGCCAAAGATTCAAAAGGCAGCATCATCATTGTAGAGGTTCAACTTACGACACAACTCTACTATCTGGAACGCATTCTCTATGGTGTGGCAAAAGCCATCACGGAACACATCTCGCTGGGTCAGCGATACAGCAATGTGAAGAAGGTCTATTCCATTAATATCCTCTATTTCGACTTGGGTCAAGGTGCGGATTATCTCTATCATGGCAGAAATGCGTTTGTTGGTGTTCATACGGGTGACACGCTGAAGGTGAACGTTAAGGAGAATAATGTCATCAGGATGAAAGCGCCCGAGGAGGTGTTTCCCGAATATTACCTGATTCGGGTTAACGAGTTCAATGATGTAGCTACCACTCCAATTGAAGAGTGGTTGGACTATCTGAAGAACGGTCGCATTAAAGACGACACTACTACACCCGGATTGGCTGAAGCGCGTGAAAAGCTACAGTATATGCAGATGAGCCGGGCAGACCAGTTGGCATACGAGCGTCATCTTGATGCGTTGGCAGTCCAGAGTGACGCCTTTGATGCAGCAAGAATCGAGGGCCATGCAGAAGGACTTGAACTTGGTCGTGCTGAAGGTCGTGCTGAAGGGCGTGCTGAGGGGCGTGCCGAGGGGCGTGCTGAGGGTCGTGCCGAAGGACTGGCGGAAGGCCGTGTTGAAGGCCGTGTTGAAGGTCATGCGGAAGGTCATGCGGAAGGACTGGCAGAAGGCCGTGCTGAGGGTCGTGCCGAAGGAGAACATGCAAAAGCATTGTCCGATGCACGCAAAATGAAAGAACTTGGGGCGACAGTGGATTTCATTATACAAGTAACAGGTTTATCTGCAGAAGAGATTGGTAAGCTGTAAAAAAGAGACATAGAATCGCTATCAGCAATGGTAGCGATTCTTTTTGTGTTATTCTCCAATAATATGAGAGTATTTTCAAATAATATGAAAGTATTTTCGAATAGTATGGGAGTATTTTTCAATGAATGCTTTGTTTTTCCTCGGATTTGTATTACCTTTGTAGCACAAAATCAAAACGAATGACAATGAACGGCGATAAGGAAAAGAGAATCATAGCGTTGGCGGGCGATCAGGAGATGATGCGACTGCTTAATCAGGCGACCCGTAACTGGGAAATAGCAAAGAATCGCGTGGAGCAGATAGCACAGGAGCGCGAGGAAGGTATCAACGATGACAACGGCGTGGAGATGATGCCCGTGTATGTCCGTATGGACCGCGTCTATGCCTGCATGATGAGTCTGGTGCGCCGTCCGCAGGCCTTTTTGCTGTCCTCTGTCGTCAACCGTCTGAGTCCGTTCCTCAACGAAAAAAGCATG
>JAEEGJ010012893.1_pt1 | contig 20506 bp, 17 predicted proteins | sample 8958761 | NCBI WGS metagenome assembly JAEEGJ01 (sample SAMN16246546, study PRJNA631951) | gut metagenome | biome: gut microbiome; feature: rumen; material: RS-attached | host: Bos | place: Iran: Karaj | collected 2018-10
AACTACCGGGTTTTTCAGTGCGGATGAAAGGACTTGAACCTTCATGCCCTCGCGAGCACTAGAACCTGAATCTAGCGTGTCTACCAGTTCCACCACATCCGCGTGGTGCACCAAATTTTGAAAAAAATCGAGCTTTTGTCAAGGGGTCACCGCATCACGCGTCGCAATTTGATGCTTATTTACACAACTCTACGTGTTCATCCTTCAAAATCATCTCACCGCGTCTTTAATCCAGTCCAAGCGGTTATTCTTCCAATACGACCAGTCATGCTCGCCTTCGGGGTCGAACCGCAGTTCGCAGTCCACCTGAACCGCCTTGCAAAATTCCGTTATCCAAGGAACCGTTTTCTCCGACGGATAAAGCCTGTCCTTGCCGCCTTGCAAAAAACGCCACCGTCCCGAATGCATTTTCATTTGCGACGCAACGGCCTGCGGTTCCCCCAGAAAGCCACCGAACGAACTCATGAGCAAGCGGTCCTCCACTGCCCGACGGCCTTCCAGCGAATAAGTGAGCACACCAAGGGAACCATCCGAAATGCCCACCAGCGAAACCTTTTCTACAGGCGATTTCCGACGGGCTGCAACGGAATCCAGTGCCACGTCAACGGCGTCGATTACCCCCTTCGTAACCCAATGATTTTCGCGGCAAGCGGAAACGCTCACCACAATTTTTCCTGGATAAAAATCCGCAAAGGAAGCGCCTGCTTCAAGGCCCTTCGCGCAATTTGAGCTCCCCATGCCGCCATGGAACCAAACAACCACCGGGGACTTAGACGCATATTCGTTGTTTACGGGTTTCCACTTCGACTTTCCCTGTTTTCCGACTTTTACTGGCCACCAGATTCCCGTCGGACTTTGGAAAGACAAAGTCCCCGTCGCCCCCCGAACATCAACCATCAGCGAATCAGGCGAGGCAAACGCAAGCGCATTTGCAAGCAACACCGCCATTACAAAACAGAACCGCCTCATTCTTCCTCTAATTTTCTCCGGCGCGGCTTATGGAATATGCCAATCAATACAAGCACCAAGCCCGCGATAAACATTAATGAGACAAGACTCAAGCCCACAAAGCACCAATAAAAATGATAATCGACGGAGAGTTCTTCCCAACTAAGTTCACCATCCGTCGAAGCCATCGACTTCACGATAAACTTGTCCCCTACTTTTACCGCATAGATTTCAAGCGGTATCTCGCTTGCGTTCGCCGCCGAAAAATCGAACCAATCCGCCATGCGGTCGAGAATTTCGTCGTCCGCATAAAGGACAAACGTAGCCTTCGAGTCTCCGTTGATTTGGAAAAACGTCTTGTCGAAAAACGGAATGTTCGAGCCGCCGAACAAGCTAGGAATCGCCGCGTAACTCACTTTGCCGTAAAAAACATGGTCCGACCACTCGGCGGCGGCAAAGCCATATTCAAAAGAAAATTCCTTGGTAATACTCCTTGCCACCGGATAAATGTACCAGAACAGCCAGCATGCAAGGAACATAAAAAGCAAACCGAAATTGATAAAAGCAACTTTACGGACACGGAAAAAAGACATTTCAATCCTTTTGTTTAGACTTGAATATAAAGAATAACGTGGCTAGCAAAAGCACCAGCGACAAAAAGTAAAACACCAGCGGAACATATTCCGACAAAGAAATTTCCTTCAAGTTTTCCATCTGGAAAAAGTGGAGCAGTTCATCGCTTATGCTAAGCGTCTTATCGTTATCGAACTGGCTCCACGCATTGCGAAGTTCCAGATTCTTTTGAAGCAACAGCTCTACGCTCCGGGCAAGCGGCATGGGCAAATCCACCGAATCCGGCTTTACGGCGTACCCCGCTTTTGCGGAATCCAGCTTTCGCATGAGCTGCAAATCGACTTCCGCAGAATTCAGTTCCATAGCAATATAGAAGTACTCCAGCTCGGTAAACCACGCCAGCCGCTCCGAAAGGTAACGGCGTAAGCATGCGACTTTGGCGACAACGTCAGTCTCGAACTGCGATACAGCGGTCTTGGGCGGCGACGAAAATCCAGCCTGCTCCAGCTTCTGAATCCCCTTTTCAAACGAAAGCGCCACCTCGCGAAGCGTCATCATCTGCGAAATGACAAACGAAGAATCCACCTCGAAACCGTTCCTCACCCGCTCCATGGAGCGCATCAAGCTCACCTCGGCATACTGGTAATCGCTCAGCGACTTGACGTACTGCGAATAAACGGCGACTTGCGGTTTTTGCGAAACGTAAAACAATGCCGAGAGACAAATTGTAAGAACAAAGACAAGCCAAACCCACGGGGTCTGTATCCTTTGCTGCAAAGTTTGTGCAATCGATTTTTTTACCTGTTCATTCACATCTAGAAATTACTTTTTTTCTACTTTACGAACAATGAAGTTTTCTATTTCTCTCGCTTTTTTCGCCCTTTTATGCAGTTTCGCCGGCTGTACCGTCGAACGTGCCGAAGAACAAATCATCGCAAGGCACGTCAACGGAGTCAAAAAGACCTCCATCTGGGTCTATCCGGACGGGACCATCCTCAAACGCAACGAATGGTACAACGACGGCATCAAGGAACTCGAAATACCGTACAAGAACAACATGCCCAACGGAGAATTCAAACGTTGGACAGGCTTTGGCGATGTCGCAATGATAGGCTCTTACAAAGACGGGCTGCGCGACAGCAAATGGACAAGCTATTACCAGAACAAGAAAGTCGAAGCCATCCGCTATTACAAGGACGATCACCCCGTAGGCGACTGGGAAGGCTTTCACCATACCGCAAGCACCCACGACGAAAAAGTAAAATCCTTTGAAGAACACTACAACGACAAAGGCGATTCCATCGGCGTCTGGAAAAAATGGCATAGCAACGGAAAACCCGCTATGGAAAATTCCTGCTTTGGCACAACAGATGTGGGCGTTTTCAAGCAATACGCACCAGACGGAGCCTTGGAATTCGAGCAAAATTGCAAACAAGGTATTAAAGACGGATTAAGCGATTTCTATTATCCGAACGGGAAAACGGTACAGCTCCGTGAAAACTGGAAATTAGGGAAACTCGACGGAGAACGCGTTTTCTATTACGGAAACAGCGACATACAAAAGAAAGAATTCTGGAAAGAAGGGCATCGCGATTCCGTATGGCTTTATTTCGATGACGAAGGAAACATCATTGCAAAATCCATTCTGCAAGATGGCTTGCGAACGGACTTCGGCATCTGCGGCACAAGCGACGGAGACAAGACGACATACAAAGTTTGTGCAGAATCAACGTTTGTCCGTATTGCGGATGACGACCTCATCACCGGTACGCTCTGGCATTACAAGAAAGGGCACGTCCTGCGGTACGAAGAAGTATGGGACAACGGACAAATTATGGAGAGCCGCAGTTTCTACCCAGACAGCATGGGAGGCCAAAAGGCTAGCGAAGGATTCTGGCAATCAAACCAGGATGGAAAATCCATACGTCATGGAATCTGGCGCAACTGGTACAAGAGCGGGATATTGAAGGACAGCCTCACGTATGTGAACGGCGAACGTATCGGCGACCAGTTCAGCTACGACAGTACAGGCAAACTCACCATCCACAAAACAGAGCACGGCAAAAACCGGCCGGTAATTATGCATTTGTTAGACGAAAGACGTGGTTCGGCAGGCTCACCAACCTTGACGAAAGACGAAAGAGAAAAGACCGTCACCCATTAAAAAGAAAGATTATTGCTAATGAAAGGCCGTGGTTTAAAGTCTAAAAAGAAAACCTCGATGCTCCCCATAAGAAAGCACGAAGTGCCAATATTTCCCTCTCGTCTCTAGTCTATAGCCACGGAGTGGCGTTCTTTCGACTATCTTATAATACTGGATACTTCTATCGATTGCGTGGAACCCTTGAAATTCCAGGAAACCTTGACTTTCACTTGTTTTGCATAAACGCGCTGGATAGTTTCAAACTGCGACGACGACTCCGTTGTGTAATCAGCGGTCGGCTCCACCGTCACCTGCGGTGTATAAGTCACCTTGGCAGAACCGCCCCCCCATTTCGTGCCGCGCTCCCATGTGCGTTCTATAGGGCCGACATCAAAAGTCGTAGGCTCATCATCTTTCGACGGAATAGCCGCAAGCCCTACAGACTTGAGAGAATCAATGACCTGCTGAGCCACATCGACCGCACCATCTCGACCGCGAATACGCAACAAGGCATCGTGATTTCCACCATGCATATTCAACACAGCCATATACATAAAACCGAGGACCGCAGCAGCGACCAGAATTTCAACAATACCAAATCCCTTTTTATTCTTCAAAAAATTTGTCATAACTCACCTCTACAAATCTTGCCAAATACCGCCGCTACCCACTTTCCACTGAGATTCAATCATGTTTTTCGTCGGGCTTTTTCCAGCCAGCCCATAAATCTCTCTTTGACCATATTGTATGCAAAAAAAGCCCTTTGTTGGCGCAGCAGAAAGCCCTATGTGCGGTTTAAAGAACGCCCCATCGGTCCCCCAATCAGGCATATCACGATCAGACGCAATATCGCCATCGATATCGCATCCAAAATGGGCCGGAGGCAGACTGCCATTAGACAACGGCGGAATATCAAACCGGTCGTACCAATCATCCGAATCATCGGGAAGGGTGACATCACAGCTACTAGCCTCATAGACAGCTAGCGCGTAGTTACCATATTGTTTTACACAAAGGCTCTTGGACATGCGGTTCGCATCATTGGCGACACGTTCCAAAAAAGCAGCTGTATTCAACGCGTAATCCCTAATGCGAGCATTGGCGACTGCACCAGTCAGACTCGCCACCCCCATAGAAACAAGAATCCCCATAATCGACACGACAACAAGGACTTCTATAAGCGTAAAGCCATTTTTTCTGGATTTACCGATTTTCATATCAAAATCTCCACGCAACAAATCTCCTAAATCAAAGCCAAATCAAAAGTTAGCAATAAAAATAAAAATCATATCCAAACCACTCCATAATATATATTATTGCGGTTCAAAAGTAAATATTTATTAACGGAAAATATTTTTAATAGTAAAATGTGATAAAAACCATAAAGGTTTTCCATTTTATTTGATATAATGGCCTTAAAATTTTCTATATTCTGCGTGCACAACCTGCCCAGGTGGTGGAATGGTAGACACTGGGGACTTAAAATCCCTTGGGGGCAACTCCGTGCGGGTTCAAGTCCCGCCCCGGGCATTGTTTTTTTACGAAGCTTCAACATCGTGAAGGTGGAACATCATGATTGAATTCTATCCGAACAGCATCTATTACCCGCGTGAAGCGGTTGATGAAAAGTTGGCCAAGGGCGAGCTCGAAAAGATGAAAAAGCACTTGATTGACTGGACGGAACGCCATCGTGATGAAATTTGGGAATGCGCCCGCGAAGATGCGGAGCAACCTTCTGACGAGATTCTGCTCGACAACCTGCGTGCGCTGCTCCTTTGCAAGGGTTCGCTTCAACCCGCAGCCGAAATGGGAGCCATGATTCGCGAAATCACAAAAGAAGTCTGGTACCAGAACGAGAACGGTCCGAAGGATCCGCAATCCATCGCAGTCGATTGGCAGGCGAAGTACATGACCAAGTGGCGCGAAGCCCGCATGTTCGAAGCATTCGTCCTCATCGAAAAGAACGCAAAGCAGCTCGTCGAAATCTTAAGGAAATAATCCAACGTTCTTGGTCCGCCTCAACACCTTTATGCGTCCCCGGTTTTGAACTGGGGATTTTTTATGGTCATTGAGGTTTGCCGCAGCGTGGAAAACAAGACACGCTCCCAAATCTGTAATTTTTTATGTTTTTTTTGTGCGTTTTTACGTTTTCCGAAACAAAAAAGCTATGATTTAAACATTAGGAGTCTTTTTATGAATTTACTAGATGTTATAGCCAAAGCCAAAGCTGAAAAAGCAAAGTCGCTGGACTTGTCGCAGAAGGGACTGCGCTTGCTTCCTCCCGAACTTTTCGAGATAGAATCTCTCGAGGAACTCAATCTCGACCGCAACTTGCTCGTCGAAATTCCCGAAGACATCGGCCTCTTGAAGAACTTGAAAAGCCTTTCCGTGAGCGAAAACGACCTCATGGAACTGCCGGATTCGATTGGCGAACTTGTAAATCTGGAGCATCTGTACCTGGGCTACAACAGCCTGTCCGAACTCCCCGATTCCATCGGCAACCTTTCTAAGCTCGATACGGTGAACATCGCTAAGAACCAGCTTCTGGATCTCACCAACGAAATCGGTAAGTGCCAAAACGTGACCAAGCTGTCGCTCCACGACAACATGCTCTCCGAAATTCCCGCGACGCTCGGTAAGCTTAAAAAACTCCGCAAGCTCTACTTGGACAACAACGAGCTGACCACCATCCCGGCATCGCTTTCGCACCTGGAATCCCTCGAAGTCTTGATGGTCTCGGGCAACAACCTGGGTGCCATCCCGTCTGAATTCGGCAACCTGAAAAAGCTCAAGGAACTCGTCCTTGACGCAAACCAGCTTGCGACCCTTCCTGAAAGCCTCGCCGAATGTGACAGCCTCGAAACAATCTCCGTTGTCGAGAACCCGATGGAAGAAGGCATCCCGCGCGTCCTCCTCGACAAGAAGGGACTGAACATCGACCAGTAAATACTGACGAAAGAACGCCACTTCTCCACAAAGTGGATAACAGCAACTAAGGCAACAAGTTGCCAAGTTTTGTATAGTGGCTACAGACGAAAGAAACTTGTGAAAAAAGAATTCCTTCAAAAGCACAAGGATCACATTCCGGACTAGATCCGGAACAAGAGACGAAAGAGGTTAGGATTAAGGAGTAGAGGTTCGTGAATCGTCATCAACTTTTAAACGAACACAAGCATGTCATCCCGGGTTCAGCCTGCCCTGAGTGTACCGAACGGACTCTGGGATCTCCTTTTCATTATCTAACCTCTAGTCTTTCCGCTCTACTCTTTTGCCTTTGCACACTCGTATTACTTACGGGCTGTAGCGACTTTATCCATCCGGTAAAAAGCACTCCTGAACCGACCGAGTATTCCTTTAATTACTGGCTCCTACAAAACATTTACCTCTACGAAGAAGAACTCCCCAATCTGCCAGAAGAGGGCGATTCTGTACAAGTTCTATACCAAACGCTCCAGGACCGTTTTACGACATACACGCCACCAGCCAAAAGCGAGACTAAAGCAACACAAACCAATACAAGCTTAGTCATCGGCGGCGATGTCGGGATGCGTTACTACAATATTACCGACGTAGATTACCCCATTTTCGTTTCCCGCGTTTATCCCAAAAGCCCCGCAGGGAGAGCTGGCATTCCCAGATACGGGAACATCCTCAGCGTGAATGGGATTGAACTCAAAGGGGGAAACGCAAAAGCAATCTACGATTCGGTACTAACATTCAACAAGAACATAAACCTTCTCATTGCATACAATAGCGACACGACACTTTTCAAGCTCCAAAAAGAAGAGGTCTATGCCCCGACGGTGTTCGTCGATACATTATATGAAGACTCCGCTAAAGGCTTTCCGGGAATCATTTTCGTCACCATCGAAGGATTCAAGCCCACAACAGCAGACCAGAAAAAAGGAACTTATGGGGAACTCAAAGCGTATCTAGATTCGACCGCAACAGACAAGCGCGTTCGGATCTTGGACTTAAGAGGAAACCCCGGCGGACATGTGAATCAATGCCTCGACATGGCAGACCTCTTTGTAAGCGAAGGAACTCTTTCGACAAGACATAGCCGCACATTGACAGCCAACGGCAAATCCGCCACTATAAAAGACATAAGAAAAGCAAGACGGGGCGATTCCGGTGAATCCGGAAAGTACTTAATCATTGCCAACCAATATTCTGCAAGTTGTGCCGAAATTTTTATCGCAGCCGTTACGGAAACGACAGATATTCCGTTTGTCGGGAGAACAACTTACGGCAAAGGCATCGGGCAGACCAATTTCTGGACATACGCCCACGGGCTTGCCACCATTACCGACATTGAATTTTTGACCCCCAAAGGCAATTCCTATCACGGCAAGGGAATCGTCCCGAAATACATTTGCGACAACATCATCGGAAACAACTGTGCCGCCCAAATGGCAAACAAAATTTACGGCGTTAAAATTCCAATACAAGACGAAGCCTTGGCAAAACGAGCCCCAGAACTTACAGAAACTTCTATTACGGAATATGACGGAGGAGCAATAGAATGGGCCAATTCGGACATTTATTTAAAGGCATTTCAGCGTTCAGAACATTAATTTATATAGCATCTTCAATTCCTTTTTTTTGCATAACCGCATGTACATCCGAAGATACAGCTTCATCTTGGGACTACAAGACAGAATCAAGAGCCACTAGAGAGTTCATGTACAACTACGAACTCCTTTATTACTACTACAACGATGCAAACAAATACCTCGGAGACACGGAAGACTACATAGGAAAAGTCCCAGACAAAGCACTTTCGCAATACAACGTTCCCTGGGATTATTACGACGTATATTACATGTACAGTCAAATGAACGATCCGTTCACCCAATATGTGGATCCGTTCCATTCATCATCCATATTGGCAAGCCTTAATTCATCCGAAGAAAAAATGGATGCCGGTTTTGAATGGAAAAAGCAAGCAACGCCAAACGCTTATTTTGTCACAAATGTCATCAAAAATTCTCCCGCAGACCATGCCGGCCTTAAAGTAGGCGACCAAATTACGGCCATCGAAGGAACTGAACCGACAAGCGAATATATTTTCGACAAACTTTCCACCGGCATAAAAGACGAAACCATCACATACACCGTATTGCGAGATTCCCAGACACTCACCATTCCTATAACGCTCGGCCCATACTACGTTCCAACGGTAGAACTTGCATACAAAGATTCCATCCCCGTCATCAAAATTCTAGAATTTACAAAACAGACATCGGACAATTCCGGAACATACGGCGAGTTCACCAATTATCTGCGCGAAACAGAAAAATACAAATCTACCATCATCGACTTGAGAGACAACGGCGGTGGAGATGGTGACCAATGTTTCTCCATCTCCCAGCTATTACTTTCTCGTGGAGATTCTACAGTTGGCGTTATTTCAACCAAGCCAGACAAAATGAGGGAAAAGCAAGCGTACGACACGACATTTAGAATAAACAGCTTTGACGGATTTGCCAAAGACCGTTATTATGTTTTCCTCGTCAACAACCAATCAGCAAGCTGTTCCGAAATATTCTTGCAGTCTGTTGTCATGAACAAAAAATATCCGGTCGTGGGCACGACAACTTACGGCAAGGGTATCGGACAAGCGACATTCATAACCCCATCCTACGCTCTCGCAATCATTACAGACGCGAAGGTCGTGGACAAGAATTTCAAGAGCTACCACAAATACGGAATCGTACCAGACTTTATCATCAACGATAACGAGCAAGCTTTAAACAAGGCCGTACAATTGGCAAAAGAAATGACCTACATAAGAACCGCAGGTTACGGCACTTCAAACACAGGGCACTTCGCCAAAGCGGCTACAGAACCAGACACCATGCCCGGATTCTACTTCTTGCCAGATGAATTCAGGAAAAGATTTTAGACGAAAGAACGCCGCTATGCGGCTACAGACGACAAATGCGTAAACCGAGAGTCGCGACAAAGCTTGTTTTGGCATGATCGAGGTTAGCATTTGGTTCTTGAACTAAGACGAAAGAGGTCGTAAATAACGAATAGCGAGCAATCTCTCGTCTCTAGTCTCTCGTCTATTCTCTAATCTACTTCAGCACGCGCATGCGGACAAGCACGTCTGTAGAATCGTTCGCCTTTACTGCAGGAGCGGCAAGCGTCAGCTCAAGTTCTTTGCGGATATCGGCCACTTGCTTTTTCAAGCGGGCAAGGCGGTTGCCTTCGAGCTTGGGCGTTGCAATCATCGTCTTTCTTGCAGGGTTTATCCAGTTACGCTTAGCATCTTTGAAGCCCAAATGCAAATGCGGCCCCGTGCTGCGACCCGTAGAACCCACTTTTCCGATGACCTGACGCGCAGCGACTTTCGCACCGACATTCACGCTTCGAACGGACAAGTGCATGTACCAGCTTTCAGAATTGTCCCTGTGGCGGATGGCAATCTTGTTTCCGCTCAAGTCGTCGTAACCTGAAACTGTAACAACGCCGGCAGCAACCGCATAAACAGGAGAACCCTTCGGGCTGCCATAATCAATACCGTGATGCACCGTAGTACGCCCTGTAATCGGGTGGACCCGCGTACCGTACGGGCTTGTGATGTGCAAGCGGTCCAGCGGATAACGCAGTCCCTCGTAAATAAGGGCTTCGCCTTTTTCGGTATAGTGAGCATTGAACGTACTCTTCGGATCCGGGTCTTCGTAACGGAAAGCTTCGTGATGCCCCACCGTATGACCGTTAAATTCCGCATAAAGCACCTTGCCGCTAATCCAGATAGAATCCTGATAGAACTTTTCTTCGAGCAATATGCGGAACTTGTCGCCCGGACGTGCTAGCTGGAACGCGACCTTGCACTGCAAAATTCCGCTCACTTTACCAATCATGCGACCGGGGATGCCAACCTTGTACAAAATGCCATTCAAGGTACTTCCCACTTCAAGGGAGCCTTCAAATGCAGACTGGCGCACCGTCACCGGCTTGTCGATTCGGCTGTACGCAAAGCCGGAATCCGTCTTGCTCAACATGTGGACCGTCGCCGGATTCGGCGCATAGCGGAACCGCTGCACATCGCCAGCAGAATCGAGTGCCACATAGAACACCTGCCCTACGCGGAGTGCCGCAAGTTCAACCGAGTCCTGCAAGGCAATCACGATTTTTCCGCGTTCTTTTTCGTTGATGTTCATGCGGTACAGCACTTGGAACAGCCCATCGCCCGCACGGACCGTATCGTTTTTCACGAGCCACTTCGAAGTTTCGCCATGGGCTTTAGCGATCAAGGCTTTCAACGAATCTGCGGTCGCGGAGAGCTTTGCGTTTTCCTGCATCAACGCATCGATTTTTTTCTGTTCATTACACCCAGTAAATGCAACTATTGCGACACACAGTAAAAAGAAAATTTTGGACATAAACACTCGCTCATAAAATTCCAAAAGCAAAGATAAAATTTTTTATGCCACCAACGAGATGGTGATCCCGGCACTAGGGTCGGGATGACAGAGCAAAAAAATACCCCGCATCAGAGTGTGATGCAGGGCACAAAATTTAAAGTGCAAAAGCTACTGATTACTTAGCAGCAGGCTTCTTGCCCTTCTTCTGGTCGTTCTTTGCGGCCTTCGGATCCGGCTTAGCTTCTTCAGCCGGCTTTGCAGGCGGAATCACTTCCAAGAGTTCCATTTCGAACTTGAGGAGGCTGTTACCCGGGATAGCGCGGTTGCCACGCGGACCGTAAGCGAGGTCGCTCGGGATCCATGCGATAACCTTTTCGCCAACCTTCATGAGCTTGAGCATTTCCGTCCAGCCAGCGATAACGGCAGTGACCGGGAATTCGAGCGGCTGGCCACGGTCGATAGAGCTATCGAACTTGGTACCGTCGAGAAGCGTACCCGTGTAGTGGACCTTGACCTTGTCTTCGTCCGTCGGGGTTGCTCCTTGACCTTCAGTAACAATCTTGTACTGGAGACCGGAAGCCGTGGTCACGACGCCTTCGGCAGTCTTGTTCTGAGCGAGGAAAGCTTCGCCATCAGCCTTGTTCTTTGCGGCTGCGATGCTGTCCTTCTTCATCTTTTCGGCCTGACGGTCAGCAGAGAGCTTGTTGAGCGTTTCCATGACGATGGAATCATTCATCAAGAACTTGGCGGAATCTTCATTGTAACGTTCCTTGAACGCCTGGATGAAGAGGTCGAGGTCGAGGTCGATAGAATCGCGCGTCACCAACTGGAAACGGGCCTGGTTACCGAAATGAGCACCGAGGGCATAGCTGTACTTGTCCTTTTCGGTCACAAGCGATGTCTTTTCGGCAGAAGCAGATTTGCACGGTTCGCAGCCAGTCATAAGCATGGCAAGAGCACCAGCCGCAATAATCATTTTAGTCTTCATTTTTATCCTCTATGAAAAAATTTGGCTCTCTTAAAATAGCAAAACATCTGTGAGCGAGATTACATACGTTTATTTTTTACCGTTATATTTAGTATATTTTCTGCCAAAATTTAAATACCAGGAGCAATATGTGCGGAATCATCGGATATAACGGCAAAGGCGAGGCTATACCAGTTCTTGTCGATGGTCTTAAGAAAATGGAATATCGCGGCTACGATAGCTCGGGAGTCGCCGTCATAGACCACAAAAACATTAAAGTTGTCCGCGCCTCCGGCAAAATCAAAGCTCTTGAAGAAAAATTAAAGGACACGGTGCTTAAAGGTTCTGTAGGCATCGCCCACACCCGCTGGGCTACCCATGGTGCACCGACCGAAATCAACGCCCACCCGCATACAAGCTATGACGGAAAAATTTCGATTGTCCATAACGGCATCATCGAAAACTATGCAAGCCTCAAGGCTAAACTCATTGACAAAGGTATCGAATTCAAGTCAGAAACAGACACCGAAGTCGTAGCCCACCTCATCGCCTACTATTACAACGGCGATTTGAAGTCCGCAGTCCTCAAGACGCTCAAGCTCATCGAAGGTACGTTCGGCCTTGGAGTCATTTGCAGCGACGAACCGAACGTCTTGATCGGGGCACGTCGCGGAAGCCCGCTTATCCTCGGCATCGGAAACAACGAGGATTTCTATCTCGCCAGCGACGTATCCGCCATCATCAACCACACGCAGAAAGTCGTTTATCTGGACGACAATGACGTTGTACAAATCAAGGACGGCGGCTACTCCATCGTGAACATGAGCAGCCACGAAGTGCAACGCGAAGTCCAGAACGTGGAATTCGACGCCGACGCTGTCGCCAAGGGCGGATTCCCGCACTTCATGCTCAAGGAAATTTTCGAGCAGCCCGAAGTGTTGCGCAACACCATGCGCGGTCGTCTGCTTTCCGCCGAAGGCAACGCAAAGCTCGCCGGTCTCGACACGAACATCAAGGAACTCCGCACCATCAACCGCATCATCATTACAGCTTGCGGCACCAGCTATTACGCAGGCATGGTCGGCGAATACATGATTGAAGACTTGGCTGGCGTTCCAGTCGAAGTCGAATACGCTTCGGAGTTCCGCTACAGGAACCCGATTATCAAGCCGGGGACGCTCGTAGTCGCCATTAGCCAGTCCGGCGAAACCGCAGACACGCTCGCCGCCCTCAAGGAAGCCCAACAGAAAGGCGCTACCGTACTCGCCATTTGCAATGGAGTCGGTTCGACGATTGCACGTACCAGCGATGGAGGTGTCTATCTGCATGCAGGTCCGGAAATCGGCGTGGCCAGCACAAAGGCATTCACAAGCCAGGTCACCGTTCTTGCGATGATTGCCCTCTTGCTTGGCCGCCAGCGCAGACTCAGTTTCGAAGCCGGTGCCGATATCGTCAAGGACCTTCTGGAACTGCCGGACCTCGTTTCCAAGACGCTCGAACTTTCCGACAGCATTGCCGAAATCGCAAAGACGCTTTGCAAGGCGAACAACTTCCTGTACCTCGGTCGCCACTTCTGCTACCCGGTCGCCATGGAAGGCGCTTTGAAGCTCAAGGAAATCAGCTACATCCACGCTGAAGGCTACCCTGCTGCCGAAATGAAGCACGGCCCGATCGCCCTTATCGACGAGAACATGCCGGTCGTCGTCATCGCCCCGAAGGACGCTCTGTTCGACAAAATCATCAGCAACATCCGCGAAATCAAGGCCCGCGGCGGCAAAGTCATCGCCGTCACGACGAAGGATTGCAGTCCGCTGGACGAAATCGCAGACCATATCATCACGGTGCCAAAAACAATTCCGATGCTCATGCCGATTGTCACCTGCATTCCGCTCCAGCTCCTCGCCTACCACATCGCCGTCCTTCGCGGAAACGACGTGGATCAGCCGAGAAACCTCGCCAAGAGCGTGACGGTGGAATAATTCTGACGATAGAACGCCGCTGTGCGGTTACAGACGAAAGAGACAATTATCGCCCCGGCCATTCAAAATTGCGCCGGGGCTTTTTTATTGAACAAAATAAAAGCCTTATAGAAGCAAGTGGATTATAGGAGGGGGAAAGCCTTCCCCTGCCTTCAGCCCCTACCCTTTTGCCATCTCCGCTTTGCGGGATTGCAGCCGGGCAGGGTCTTCCGTCACCCCTTCTAACGGGCTTGTAGCCTGCCCCGGACTTGTTCCGGGGCCAGCCCGTAACATCCGGTTTTTCGCGGCGAGCTGTGAGAGGTACATCATTTAACTTCGCATGTCAATGTGTGTGAGGGATTAGACAGCATGCTCACTTCGTTTCGCTTGCAGCCCTTCGGGTTACGGCTCCCGCCGTAATCCCAAACTCGCCTGTGTTCGCTGAGCTCTCGGCGAGTTTGTCGAGCCCTCTCCGAGGGGTCGCATCCCTTGCCTATGAAATAAAAAGAACCCCACAAGGGGTTCCTTCTCATTTGACTTGGAGTGAGAGAGGGATTAGACTGCATGCTCACTTCGTTTCGCTTGCAGCCCTTCGGGTTGCGGCTTTGGCCGCAATCTCAAAACCCGCCGTGTTCGCTTCGCTCTCGCGGGTTTTGTCGAACCCTCTGCGAGGGGTCGCATCCCTAGCCTATGAAACAAAAAGGAACCCACAAGGGGTTCCTTTTTGTTTCAAGGAGAGAGAGGGATTCGAACCCTCGGTCCTGTGACAGACTCCGGATTTCGAGACCGGCCCATTCGACCACTCTGGCATCTCTCCGAGGTTTGCATAATATAGTATAATTCATTTAAAATGTCTATAATAATCTTTAATTCTATCGTAACATTCTTTTTTCTTATTTCGCAAAGCTACAGCTTAAAAACCTTTGATTTCAGCCCCTTATTTTCTACATTTGGCACAAAATTTTAGGGGACCCAACAGACTTCAGGTTTATAAGTGCGAGTGCACTTCGGGGCTTATTGAATGCTCGGTTCGAGCAATGTGATGGTGCGGCACACGCCGCAGATGAAGTTTACGGATCCCGAAGGTGACTTATGGCAGAAAATCTTTCTTCCAAGTTGGGTTCTGATATTCCCGAAAACGAAAAAAACAACTCCAAGATGCAACTCGAAGCCGATGCATTCTTGAACGCCATCGCAGGCGGTGCAGACGAAGACCAAGCCGACGAAGCAGCATTCTTTGCCACAAACCCGAACGGTGTTGTCGTCAATGAAAACGGCGAAGTTCTCAAGTCCGGAGCAAAATCTAAAATCTCCGAAGGCGAAAAAGTCGAATTTGTCGAAGAAGATGAATCGACAAGCGATGAAATTTCGCTTGAACAAATCCCTGATTCTTTAGAAGATTCCACTTGCGACAATGTTCCCAATAGCGATAACACAATAGACGCAACGAACAACGCAAACAGCGAAGTCGAAAGCGTCTCTACAGACAATGCAGACGAAATCCCTGTCGTTTCGGCAAGCTCACAAACCAGCACGGCAACCTTAAACGAAGACTCCGAAGACGATGAAAACGTCGCCGACGAATCTTTGGTGACCTTCGACGACCTCGGACTTTCTCCGGAAATTCTCGAAGCGGTCAAGCTCGCCGGTTACGAAACACCCTCGCCCATCCAAGCCAAGGCAATCCCGGTTCTCTTGCAAGGTGTAAACCTTCTCGGCACGGCACAGACCGGTACAGGCAAGACGGCAGCATTCACGCTTCCACTCCTCTCCCGCATCCAGTTCAACAGCCGCGAAACGTCCATGCTCGTGCTCACGCCGACACGTGAACTCGCCATCCAAGTTTCGGACGCCATCCAGCAATACGCTGTCAAGATGCAAAACATAAGCGTTGTTCCGGTTTATGGCGGACAAGATATTTCCATCCAGTTGCGAGCCCTCAAGCGCAAGGCAAACATTGTCGTCGCCACTCCGGGTCGTCTCATCGACCACATCAAGCGCGGTTCCATCTCGCTCGGGGCGGTAAAAGCTATTGTCCTCGACGAAGCCGATGAAATGCTCGACATGGGCTTCATGGAAGATGTGGAAACCATTCTCAAGGAAATCCCCGCCGATGCCCAGCGAGCACTTTTCAGTGCCACCATGCCGGACAGCGTGAAAAAGATTATCGACCAGCATCTGGGCGAATACGAAGAAGCAAGAATCGAAGGCAAGACGACCACGGTCGAAAACATCTGCCAGCGTTACTTGCTCGTGAAAAACGAACACAAAATTGAAGCGCTCGCCCGCGTGCTCGAAGGTGAAGAATTTGACGGTGTATTGATTTTCGTACGCACCAAGCAGAACACCACCGAAGTGGCAGAAAAACTCGAAAGCCGAGGCTTCAACGTGGCCCCGCTTAACGGCGACCTCGCCCAGTCCATGCGCGAACGCACCATCAACCGTCTCAAGATGGGCAAGCTCGATATCGTCGTCGCGACAGACGTCGCCGCCCGTGGAATTGATGTCGATCGCATTTCGCTTGTGGTGAACTACGACATTCCGTACGACACGGAATCCTACGTGCACCGCATTGGCCGTACGGGCCGTGCAGGCCGCAGCGGTAACGCTATCTTGTTCATCACGCCGCGCGAAAAGCGCATGCTCAAGACCATCGAAAAGGCAACACGCCAGCCGATTGACGTGATGGAAATGCCGACCTCCGAACAAATTAGCAAGAAGCGTGTTGACGCATTCAAGGCTAAAGTCAAGAGCGTTGTAAGCTACGGCGAACTCGACCAGTTCAAGGAACTTGTCCGCACGCTCGTCGCCGATGGTTCGACAAGCTCACCAACCGGCAACAGCAAGGTCACTGAGCATGCCGAAGAGACCGAAGATAATGTTGCTATTCCGTTGACCGCCGAAGACATCGCCGCCGCCGTCATCAAGATGTACCAGAAAAAGCAGCCGCTCTTCCCGAACCTCCCGCCGCTCGAAGTGCCCAAAGAACGCCGCGAAAAAGTCCGCAGCGGCAGAGACTTCCTCGGCGAAAGCCGCAACGAAGACAACTTCGGCCTCAATAGCGAAGAACAAAAACGCCTGAAAAAAGAACGCAAAGAAGGCATGAACGGTGTCGAAGAAGGCTACCTGCGTTACTACCTTGGCGTGGGCCGCATCGACCACGTAAGCCCGCGAGACATCGTCGGAGCCATCGCCGGCGAAGCAAACATCAACAGCAGCAACATCGGGCGCATCAAGCTGTTCGACAAGTTCAGCACCGTTGAACTACCCGATACACTCCCGCAGGATGTTCTCGACATCTTGTCCGAAATGACCATCCGCGGCAACGACGCCCGCTTCCGCGTGATGACCGACGAACCGCCCGAAGGCCCGGCACCGGGAACAAGACCGCACGCCAGCCGTGAAGAACGCCGCAGTTTCCATCGCGACCGCAAGGGAGGCTTCCGCGATGACGAACGCCGTGGCGGATTCCGCAAGAGCCGCGAAGGCGGCGACCGCTTTGGCGACAAGCCGTTCGAGAACCGCAAGGCCCGCCGTGAACGCCAATTCGCCGACCGCAAACCCGGCAAGTTCGAAGACAGGCCCTTCCGTAAGGACCGCGATGAACGCAGCTTTGGCGACAAACCGTTCCGCAAGACACGCCGCTTCGGAAGAGTCTAAAACAACAAACTAAAACACAAAGGCGACCTCAATAAGGCCGCCTTTTTTGCATTTACACAAGCCAATAAAAAAACGTCCCCAACACAGACGGACTTCTTTCAAAAGCTGATTCGGTTTAGCCACCGATAAAAATCAAAGCAAAGCTGGACACAAGCAGGAGAACGCCCCAAACGGTCTCCACAATCGGTCCGACTTTCTTGATTTCGATTTCTTTGTTTTCCATACTCGTTTTCCTCGCCCCAGGCACCGCAACATTGCTCGCCTTACATTTCATAAAGTACAAAAACAGATGTAAAATAAATCACACTCCCAAGCGATTCCTATGGACAGTTTATCAATGTAACAACATAGAATATTGTAAACAGAAATATTACAAAGAGCAGCAAGGCTTATGCTATATGAGATTGATTTTAGTTATCAAAACCCCAATTGCAACATCAATCCGCCGCCGGGTTCGCTGAAGTTTATCGAAGGTGCGACGCGCAACTTCCAAGCATTCTCGCGTTCTTCGTATTTTTGCACCCGTTCATCGGGAGATTTGAAAAGCCAAACTATCGGAGCCACAATATCTATAGAAAGAAAGGCTATCCCAGTAGCCAGATACAACAATCCTAAACCCTTTCCCAAAACTTTTGTAGCCGTATGTTCATAATCAATGCTGAGCAGCCCAATGCCAGCAGCCGTGCCTAAACCGCCAAGAAAAAAAGCATATAGCCACACACCCGTTTTTCTACGAGTTTCTTCTTTCTTGCAATTCGAAGCCCATTGTCTATAAATTCCCGAACTGTCTTGCAAAGGCTCGGAACCATAAACTCTTGCAAGAAGCGACTCTTCGGACTCGGAAGCGTCAACAAATTCATCCAAAGTAAAATGTTCTTCACGACAACCGCGAGAAACAACGATGTTTGATTGAACTTTTTCACACAAAAGGTTCTCTTTTTGTTCAGCATCAGAGCAATCATTAGGCTTATTCAAAGAACTATCCGACAATGAATAGGAACCATATAAACTAGCAAACAAAGAATCCTCGTTTTTTTCGCCATCAGCTTTTTCATTCGCATAAAAGCCGTGTGCTCGACATCTGCGAGAATCCACGATACTCGATTGAACTTTTTCACCACAGTGGGACATACCTTCTTTCACGGCATCAGAATTTTCAACAAAGACCGTATCCGGAAGGATTGGCGCAGAATCATACGCTGCGAAAGAGCGTATCCCGCATACAAGCAACAGAAGAATAAAAAGACGAATAGCCTTGAAGCAATCTACGACAAACATGAAACCCCTCATACTATCTATTCAAAATTTGCAAAATTAACCTTATAACCAAAAATTTTTAATTTTTTTACTACAGGGGCAAGATTTTTGACCAACATGTCTTTCCCAAGAACTACAATTATCTGATTACGATCTTCTTTATCTTGCAAGTCCCGTCTAAGACGAATGTCTTCTATAAATTTCCATACATCATCTATATTTTCATAGGTATAGAATTTTGCCCCATCAATCAAACCAGATTCATTCAAGCTTACTACATAGGAAACTCCATTTCCATTGGATTTTATAGCTAAGGATAAATCAATAAATTTTTGAGCACACTTTACAAGCAATTCTGTATCCTTAATACGCCTATTAGTACGCCTATACAGAAATTTTTCATCAGTTATAATCCTTTTAAATTCTTGGGGAGTCATTACTGATAACTTATCCATTTGCCTCCGTTTTTTTGCTCGTTGGCATGAATAAGGATTTATGTCCTCATCTGAAAAAGGGTACAAACTTCTTTCCGGCAAATTCATATCAAGCGGTTCCCTGAAATTAGAGCCGATTACATATTGAATTGATACATATCCGTTGAAACCTATCGTAGCCATAACTTTATAAAAAACGTCATACGAAAGATTTTCATCGATATGAAGCCTCGCATTTGATTCATCAGCAGAAATTTCCTTCCTTAAGGCTTCCTCCTGTTCAACCCTCCGTATCTCTTTCAATTCATTATCAAGAGGCTCAATTAGCAAATCCACATTCAACATAATATCGAAGGCAGTCTTACCGAGAACCGTTCCGTTCAATGAGTACTCGTCGTTATTTACATCAATAACAATCCCGCCCTGTTTCGGGGTCATGAATTCCTTCTTCTCCTCGTTGCAAGCCGCAAGAAGGAAAAGGGAGAAGAACAGGATGTATGCGAAAAGTTTAGGCATTTGTACTGAATATACAAAATACGAGGGATTGCGATAAAGAGAAGTTAGGGGTTAGGGGTTAGGAACGCGAAGGGGGATGTATCTGTGAATGGGTACCGTATCCGCGAAGGGAAAAGTATCTGTGAGGGGTACCGTGTCCGCGAGGGAGTGCCGTATCTGCAATTAGTGCCGTGTAAGCCGGCCCCGGAATAAATCCGGGGTGACAGCGCGAGGGAAAACGTATCCGCGACTGGTGCCGCGCAAGGAGGTCCCGGCCCTTCGACAAGCTCAGGGACCTTAGGGCCGGGGTGACAAGCAAAAAAAAGCCCCCGCGAGGTTTACCTCACGGGGGGCGCGAATCCAGCGGCGACCTACTCTCCCGGGCCCGGGGGCCAGGTACCATCGGCGATCTGAGGCTTAACTTCCGTGTTCGGGATGGGAACGGGTGTGACCCTCACTCGATAACCGCTGAAACAATCTCTGTGACATGGAACCTAAACTCTTTTGCAATCTCCAGTAGTGCTGAAGCCAGGCGGGTCCGAGCTGCCCACGCGGGACAGTTGAACCAAATCGTTGAAAGAAAGGAAAAGCGTCTCACGGGCTATTAGTACCGCTCGGCTCAACGTGTCGCCACGCTTACACCTGCGGCCTATCGACGTCGTAGTCTCCGACGGCCCTTCAGGGGGTTGCCCCCG
>JAEEGJ010012895.1_pt1 | contig 20505 bp, 20 predicted proteins | sample 8958761 | NCBI WGS metagenome assembly JAEEGJ01 (sample SAMN16246546, study PRJNA631951) | gut metagenome | biome: gut microbiome; feature: rumen; material: RS-attached | host: Bos | place: Iran: Karaj | collected 2018-10
AGGGGGAATCCTATGAGGACTATGTCAGGCGTGCGGCAAGAAACCCTATCGCACGTGAGGTGAAGATGGCCGATTTGGAAGACAATATGGATTTGAAAAGACTGCCGGAAGTCAGCGATGAGGATCTGAGGAGACTGAAGAAATACAGAGAGGCCTGGAATTACCTCAAAGGTTACAGAAGTTATTGATTAAGAAGAAAATGATATGGGAACAGATATTCATATACATATAGAGCATAAAAGCAGGAAGAAGAAAAAGTTTGTCTATGACTTTGAAGCTGATGGCGAGAGAATATATTCGCTATTTGGTGTCCTTGCCGGGACGAGAGGTGATTGTGATGCACTATTCGACCCAAGAGGCTTGCCCACGGATGTCAGCCCTGAGGTCTTGGAGGAATATAAATTATGGGATGGAGATGCACATACGCATAGCTGGCTGACAACAGAGGAATTCGGGAAATGCTTGGATTCCTATTTTGAGGATTGTACCAAAGTAGCAGGAAATAGCGAAGAATATGTGAGAGAATGGATGTTATCGTATTATAAGATATACGAATACATGAAATATAGTGAGGATGAGGGTGAACCAAGCAGAATCGTATTCTGGTTTGACAACTGATTCAATTTTTTTGGATTTAGAAGAATTTTTTCTTGCATGTCCCATGATTTGGGACAACACCCTCTTAACTTTGCAGCAAATAAAAAACAATAGTGGTGTTCTTCATACTCGGAACAACTATTTCTAAGGGTTTTGCCCCATGCCAGCAGTGATGCCAGTGTGGGGCTTTTTTTATTGGAATTATTCATTTTTTCTTTTCCTGTACCACGATTTGGCACATGATGCTCCTATTTTTGCATAATGATTGCGAGTCATCATATACTATAAATGTTCAACCAATTCACAAAAACATGAAAAAGATTCTATTGTTACTGGCCCTTATGGTGCCGTTTGTTTCTTATGCCCAGAACGAGGCAGAGAAACAGCTGACGAAGTTCGAGCAGTTCTCCTCCAAGACAGGAAAGATTTCCAAGTTCGTCGACGTGAACATGCCCAAGATTCCCAAGTCCTACATGGGTTCCCTGGAGACAGGCATCAGAATCCTGATGGGTGAGAAGAATGTCTATTTCTACAGAATAGAGGAAGAGGAGACATCCCGTAGCATTGCCCACATCGCCATGATCGAGTATTCGGACCTGGTGGAAATCAACAAGGCGCTGGCCGTTCTGGTAAGCGAGGTGGAAGCCGACTGCGCCGCCAACCCCGACTATCTTGAGAACAGGTTCATCTCCGAGGACGGCTTCCAGGTCGGTTACTATGTCAGCAAAGGCAGTGCATCCTGGTACATGAAACTCGAAAGGTACGGGAAGAGCACCGTGTTCATCAAGAACGCAGAGGCGATAACCTCGAGTTTCACCGCCGCCCAGCAAAAGATAGAAGAGCTCAAGGCTGAGTATGGCAAATGATTCTTTGAGATTCCAACGTGCCTGAAAACTAAAAAAGCGGTTCCCCACAACGGGGAGCCGCTCTTTCTTTATTAGAATCTATCACTTGATTCATCAGTATCATCCGAAGGCCTGTCAAACCTTTCCGCTTGTCAGTATCCGACGATATACCAGGTCTTCCCCTCGTCGCCTGACCAGAGGATATAGTCCCCCGTCCTGTAGACCCAGCCGTCGTAGGCCAGCTCATAGACATGGCTCTGGCCGGTCTTTCTGTTCTTGACGAGGATGTAACCGTCATGCGCACACGCCTGTTGTGGTGCAGCGATCCCCAGTCCGAGGGCGATGGCTGCCATGGCAAACAGCTTTTTCATTTCTCAGAGATTTTAGGATGATGAAACCTGTACCAAGTCATTCCGAGATGGACACACGGACGAACCAGATTCTCAGGAGTTTTCCGTGCTTGTCGTATTTGGCGCATTTCACGATGTTGCTGCCCGCGTAGGTGTACGTGGTGTAGGAGCCGTCAGGCCAGTCAGTCCTTCCGGCATTGGCGTTCTGTGGAGCGGCCAGTCCCAATGTGAGGGCCAGGGCCACTGTAGCAAATAGTTTTCTCATGTTTTGCTTGAATTTCGGGTATGATCCGCTAACGACGGTAAAGAAAGGCTGCACACAGGCAAGCCCTGTATCGGCCTGCCTGACTGTCAGTTTAAAGATGATGTGATTAAAGCGGTAAGATTAAAGAAATTCAAACAATGGAGCGTGTTGCCAGTGTTTGCGACGGGCGTGATATGGGATCTGGGGGGGAGCATTCCCTCGGTAAGCCCATAGGGAAGAAAGGGCGTCACCGTGATGTTAATGTCACAACAGTTCCTTGATGCTGTCGAGCTCGTTGTTGATATCCTGCTGGAGGGTCTCCATCTTCGCCCGTATGATGGAGTTGATGCTGAAGTTCACGTCGTAGAGCGCGTCCTTGTCGTTGATGTCGAACCTCTCGCCCATCAGGTAGTTGATGTTGATGCGGTCTGCGAAGAGGAAGATGTAGCCGATGACCACAGGAGACAGCACAGGCTGCCCCTGCTCCACCTTTGACACCAGGCTCTGGGCCACTCCCAGCTCCTTGGCCACGTTGACCTGGGTCATTCCCAGGTCCTTGCGTATCGCCCTTAGTCTCTGTCCTAGTATTTTGATGTCGAAGCTACTCATCAACCTCTTTTTTGCGTGGGTCGCGCTTGCCGTTGATCTTCAGTCCCAGCAACTGGTTGAGCATGTATTCGATCTCGTTGTTGATGCGGTCGAAGTTCTTGGAAAGCACGATTTCCTTTTCCTTATCACTTGCAAATTTATAAAATTTCGGCAAATCACGGTAATGTTCCTCCTCTTTTTTTATTTTGGACATATCGAAATTCGTCTTGCAGAAGAACTTGGTGGTCTTGAACTCGGGCGAGTTCTCGATGTCCATCTCCTTCATCTGCGACTTCTGCGTGGGGCGGAAGTCACGTGCCGTCTGGCCGCACAGCCAACCCGTCGGCATGTCCGCGATCTTTGCCGCCGGCACCATCTCCGCCATCTCCTCGTTGAGGGTGATGGAGGACTCTCCCTCCTTGTCGATGGACATGTTCTTCTTGATCTGCTTGACCTTTCCGAAGATGTCGCCCGACAGCCAGTCCAGCGTCTCCTTGGCGCGTGCCGAGCCGCAGATGACGTTGCCGCAGGTCGTCAGCACCTTCTGCATGCCCACCTTGCCGTAGTCCGCCTCCAGCTGCGGCAGCTCCTGGAAGCCCATCGTCACCGCCACCTTGTTGGAGCGCGCCGTGCCTATCAGGCGGTCTATCTTGTGGAAATAGAGCGTCGGCAGCTCATCCACGATGATGGACACCGGCACGTTCTTTCCGAACCCGCTGTTGACACGTGTCACAAGACGGTTCAGGATCAGGGCGTTCAGCGCACCCACGACACCCTCCATCTCAGGGTCGTTGGCGATGACTAGGTATGACGGGTTGTCCGGGTCTGAGACTTTGAGGTCGAACTCGTCGCCGGAGAACACCCAGTACGCCTCCTTCGTCACCAGACGCGAGGCCAGCACGCGAAGCGTTCCCGCCATGCCTTCGAGCTGGTCCATGGCCTGGTTGTCAAGCGCCGACTTGAACGGAGCCAGCAGCGGCTTGATCTCGTTGTCCTGTATGAGAACGTCGAAGACATCCTCATACGACTGCGTGAGGAACGACAGGACGTGCGGCATGTCGGAATACTCCCCCGTGTATGTGTCAGGCACCACCTCGTCACCGTTCTCATCCACGTAATACGCCCGCTCGACATGGAACTGGTACGGCTCCCTTTCCACCCATGTGTGGTGTCCGCCGTTGAAGTCATCCTCCACGGTCTCCTCGGCATAGAAGACCTTTCCTGAGACCAGCCCCACCTCCTTGTTGTACAGGGCGATGGAGGAGAGCTGCAGCAGCTCCGTGAACGTCAGGCTGTTGTAGTTCTTCCCCGTGTTGTCGTCGGAGATGTCAGCCACCGTGTCGTTGATGTAGACCGGGGAGTAGAGCGCGTCCTTGTCCAGGTCGGCCGGGTCCGTCTTCTTCCACATCACCTGCTTCCCGCCGTAGATGAAGCACTTGTTCAGCCTCTTGGAGGAGAAGTCCCCCTCGTGGTCAGAACAGAAATCCATATTCTCCCAGTCCTCCGGCTTCCTTAGCGCACCGTTCTCATCCAGCGCCATGTTCCTGCCCCTGATGTCATGGAAGTCAAGGACGACATTCCCCGTCTCGTCCTCGGCATAGTAGTACCGCCATCCCTTGACCTTCACCTTCAGCGGCTTGCCGTTGACCACGACCATCAGCTGAAGCTTCCTGCCGTCCTTCATCCCGATGGGATGGAAGTTGATGAAGAAGTAGATGATGGCAGCCAGGAAGTTCTCCGCCGAGTTCTGGAAGAACTGCTCGGAGCCGCCCTTCTTGTCGCCGCCTTTTTGCAGCGACTCCAGCAGTGTCGCCGCCGTCTCCGACGCCTGTCCCAGGCTGTCGATGTACTTCGCCTGGATGGGGTTGACCCGGTTGGAGTACTCCACGTCGGTGAAGTTGATGATACGGAACCCGCAGTTGCGCGGAGTCCTGCCGTAGGTCTTGTTCTTGCAGTAGAGGTAGAACAGTTTCCTGGCCAGGGTGGGGAACTTGTAGTCGTAGACCACCATGGAGAACCCTTTCTCTGAATGCTGCCGCATGAACGGCTCTATCACGCCGAATGTCTTTCCCGAGCCAGGCGTTCCCACCACCCATGTGCCGCGGAACGGGTTGATGACGTTGATCCACCCGTGCTGCATCCTTCCGTTGAAGTAGTAGATCATGGGGATGTTGACGCTGTAGCGGTTCTTCTCCAGCTCCGTCTCCTGCTTGAACGACTCGTTCTCGAAGTTGAAGCGGTCTTCCCCCACCTTGTGGCGGATGTACTTGGAGATGTTGTCGAGTCCCAAATGTACGGCCATGATGCCCAGCACCGATGTCAGGACGTACAGGCACCTGTTCGTCGGGATGCCCATCAGCATCCCGCCCCATGTCCCTTTGTGGCAGAGCAGGCAGAGGAGGATGCACGTTCCTCCGAACAGGAGGGGGTAGAACACCATCGTCTTGACGTTGAACTTGACGTCCTTCCTTGCCTTCGTGCCGATGCAGGTGATACCCACCATGACCAGCTCCGTGATCTTGCACACGGTCAGGGTCTTGAAGATGAAGAATTTCCCCAGCATCCTTGTCAGCCACCCCAGTATCGGCCCGTTGTCCAGCGGAGTGAACACCAAGATCTCGAAGACCAGCGTGAAATAGATGATCATCCGGAACATGGAATACATCTCGATTTGTTCTTTCGTCTCTTGCATGACATTCAATTTTATTGGTTGTTAGCGTCTTCGTCTTTTTGAAAGGGGCGCAGGCGGACCCGCGCCCCCAGGGAAGAAATGAAGATACAGAAGGAGTGTTTCTCTGTCTTCCGTATATGGCAAAGAAGGAATTACCGGAACCGTGAAATCTCCTAATGGACGAGGATGACAGGCCTCACCCTGTGCGCCTCCGTCTTGGGCACCGAGACCGCGTATCCCCTCAGCAGGCTCACGCAATAGCAGTAGAGCTCCGCGTTGCTCGACGAGCTGTTGTCCTCAGAGGAGGACATGTACTGCACGTCATGGAACGGCTCACCCCCTATCACCGCCATGGAGGCCGAGACAGCCGCCAGGTTGCGCGCCAGCACCCGCAGCTCACCCGCCGAGGGCAGGTACCACCCGGCCAGCGGGGAGCGGTATTCCACGCAGGCCCTTGCGGCGGGAGTGTCGATGCCGGAGACCATCAGCGCCGCCGTGGATGTCAGCCCGTTGATGGTGAAGGCGTCCTTCGAGATGCCGGACACGGACACCAGGGAGTCAGAGAAGCAGTGGTCGCCCAGCTCCACGGGAGCCACCGCTATCGCCGTGTCCCCCTTGGCGTAGAACACCACGCCCACCGCGTGCATGCTTCCCGCGTCATAGCTGCCCGGCGCCACCATCGTGTTGTCGGAAAGCAAAATGTTCCCCACCTTGATTCCCGAGTCGAACATGTCGTCATGGTCAGCGCATGAGGACAGGAGGTATGTGGCGAGGAATGCCAGGGCGAAGGTCAGCACGTAGGCCGCCCCCCTACCCCATCTCCTTTTCATGGCGGCACCTTTTCTCTTCCGTGCCGTCCTGTTTCTCTTGTATTTCTTGCTCATGGTCAGAAAGGGATTTTGAACGCGACGAGGATGCCGTTGCGGAAATCGTCGCCGTGGTTGAAGTTGAGTTGGTTTTTCTGTATCAGCGAGACCTGGACACCGTTCTCCAGCTGGATGTTGTACTCAAGCGATATCTCGCCCCCGTAGGTGAAGTCCCCCTTGTAGGCGCCGAACTGCGGCCCTCCCTTTATGCGGAAGGACGAGTTCTTTCCCTTGGCAAGGACTTTCTTGTAGGCGGCGCCTGCCGCCCAGTAGTAGCCTTTCCAGAACACGTCGGAGCAGTATTTCCCGCACACCGGGTCCTTGCGGTAGCGGTCGCCCGCCTCGAAGGACAGCTCCCAGGCATTGCCGTACCTGAGCTCATGCTCGAACCCCACCACGGCGTTCAGCGTGTTGGGCACAAGGAACCCCGCGCTCACGGTGAGGCGGTTGTCCCCCTCGCCTGCCCACGCCCATGACGTGGCCATCGCCATCGTCAGGGCCATAAGAATGATTCTTGCTCTCATGACTACCATCTCCTATGGATTAGTGACTCGTCGAAGCTGTCCGCGTTCAGGATGTCCGAGTAGTCGATGTTCACCGTGATGACCCTGCCCGATATCTGCCTCTCGCTGATCTCGAGGGAGAGCACCTTCTCGTTGGGGAACGTCAGCTTGTCGATGACGATCACGTTGCGGTAGGCCTTCTGGAACGACCTCGCCCCGTTGAGCGACCATACCGGCGACAGCTCCACCGTCTGCGAGTTCGTCGCCTTCGACTGTTTCTTGTCCGTCAGCTTGACGCGCACCTCGTCGATGTCGTATTTGATCTTCGACCTGTTCTCTATCGAGTAGTCGATGAAGAAATAGTCGTTGAGCGTGTAGATGTTGTTGACACGGATGGTCATGCCGTATTTCGACTGCCTTATGCCGTAAAACCGGCGCGGGGAGTTGTAGATGGCGTAGGCGAAGCGAGCCATCTCCCCCTCCGTCATCGTCACGCTCGGGTTGCTGTAGCGGTCGAGCTCCGCGTTCGACACCTTGTAGACCGAGTAAGCCAGGTTCGGCTGCCGTGTGTACACGATGTCGTACTGCACCATGTTGCGCTCGCCGATGACCGTCACGGTGCCCGCCAGCTCATGCTCGAACATTTTGTTCACCGGCTTGATGCGGACGATGTTGTCCGCGCACTGGTTCCCTGCTATCTTCTGGGTGGAGATGTCCACCAGCCTGATGGGCTCCGGCATGATGATGTGTGTGGTGACCTCCTCGTTGACATACAGTGTCCTCTTGCCCAGGCCGGAGACGATATAGGCGTCCTCCAGCCTCCGGTCGATCTTCTTCATGCCGACCCTCACCGAGTCGTCGTCGACCCTTTGCGCGACCACGCTCACCACCTGCGCCGTCATGCTGCCGGCGGCTGCGGTCATCAATGCTGCGATTAAAAGTTTTTTCATATTCTGTTGGTTAAATGTTTCGTTTGGATAAAGGAATCATGCGGACGGGAGCCTCCGCCTCAGTTGCTTGAGGTGTTGATCAGGTAGACCACCGTGTTGTATTTGATTTTCGCCTTGTTGCGCCGGATGTTCGAGCTGACCGCCTGTGTCACGCCCGAGTACGCCTGCTGGATGGCCTGCAGCGCGATGTATTCGCCGCTCATCGTCGATCCCGTGTTGTTGGTCATGTTCATGTTGCCGCCGTTCACGGCATTCGCCCCGGCGTTCTTGACCATCTCGCGGAAGGACGAGGCGGGGACATAGAAGCCCTCCATGCCGTCGTTGTCGAAGAGCGAGAGGCTCACCTTGATGAAGGTGTCCCCCACGAGGATGCTGGAGATGCCGGCCAGCACCCGCTGTCCCGAGAAACCCTTCACCGTGGCGTAGAGGTAGGTGCCCTTCTCCAGCCTGGTGCTGTCGATGGTCACGTCGCTGAGCAGCTTCAGGCGGATGCGCGTGCCGTCCTGCACCTTCAGGGTCTGGTCGATCATCGCCTTGATGAGCTTGTCGTCGGGAGCCTTGTCCTGGACGGAGTGGAAGAACCTGCCGTTGTCGTCCTCCACGACCTTGACCACGTGGGTCTCCTCCTGCTCCTTCTCTTTCTGGCGCAGCCTCTCCAGTTCCATACGGTCCTGGGAGTCCATCATTTTCTCCCTTGTCCTTCTCTCCTGCTCCCGCTCATCCTCCTCGTATCCGGTGCGTATCTGCTGCTGGATGCGGCGGATCTCGCGGGCGTAGTTCTCTGCGGCGACGGATGCGCCGTTCTGCTGTGCGGGAGGCGTGTAGGAAGGCTGCGGGCTGCTCGGTGCGGAGTACCCGCCATAGGACAGCTGCTGCCTCGTCCGGCGGATCATCTCCTCCCTTGCCTTCTTCTCCTTCTCTATGGAGTCCAGCCTCTGCTTCTCCTTTTCCGAATAGGAGCTTTCGGAGTCCAGCTTGTCCTCCTCCTCCTTCTCCACGTTGTCCACGGCAGAGAGGCCGTCCCCCATCTGCCACGAGCGTTTCATGATTTCCGCCCTTGAGAGGTTCTCCTCGCCCTCCCCGATCTGGGGCAGCTCGTCGTTGATGTCGGTGGTCACCACCCTCGTGTCCTTTCCGTCACCGTTCCCTCCGGCCAACGCATATATCTGGTAGGCGAAGAAGATGACGAAGGGGAAGGCGATGGCCGGCAGCGCATAGCGTCTGTCCTTGAAGTCGATTTTCTTCATCGACTCGGTGATTTTCTGTCTGATGTTAATGTCCATTGTCAGCGTCTCCTTCTATTTGTTTTAAAAGTTTGCGGCCTTTGACGAGCCTTGCCGAATCCTCCGACGTGGGGTTTTCCAGCATCTGCAGCGAGTCGACGACCGTCCTGAGCCTGTCATACTGGTCCGCTATCCCGTTGAGCTTGTCCATGCTGCTGGAGTGCATCTCCATGGCCTCGAAGAGCGTGCTCGCCGTATAGTCCGAGGGCTGCTCACCCACCGGCCTGTGCACGGACATGCCCGAGCCCCGAAGGCACACCTCGGAGAGCAGGAGCAGGAAGCAGCAGAATCCGAAGATGGCGAACGACATGGCCTTGGGGTGCCTTGCGTAGAAGGCGTTCGTCTTCTCCACCTTCTCGGGGATGCCCAGCTTCCGGCTGATTTTCTGGCCGTACTCGAAGAACTCCTTTTTGCGCTCATCGCTCATCGGCTGCCGCCTGTTTTTGTTTCGTGAGAACCAGCTCATAGCCTTGTCGATTTTGAGGTGTACTTGAGGTCTTCGTTCTCCACGGTGCGCCAGTTGGTGATCAGCAGCCCGTGCGGGTTGTTCGGCGTCCTGGGCACCTGCTTGATCATGCCCTTGGTCACCAGCCTCCGCACCAGCTTGGAGGAAGGCCGTTCGATGAACTGCTTGCCGAAGTAGGTGAAGTCCATCTTCTCGATGTCCACGTTGATGGAGTCGGTGATGATGGAGAAGACCGCCGAAGCCGCCACGATGTTCTGGTAGAAACCTTTTTCCTTGAGCGTGTTGCGCTGTTTCACGCCGCTCTCGTCTATCAGGTAGAGCGCCTTCTTGAGCGTCCACTCCATGTACTCGTCATCCGGAGAGAGGGTAAAGAAGAACTGATGGAACATCTCCACGTGGCTCATGCTTTCGATCATCAGGTCCTCCTGTTGCGATGTCCTCTCCGCCAGGAGAGGGATGCCGTTGCTCAGCACGTACACCTGGCTCTGTTCCTTCTCCACCATGGAGAAGGCGCTGTACAGCGTGAAAGCCACCAGGCAGGCGCTGACGACGACCGTCGTGACCGTCACTATCGTGACCGTCCTGATTTTCTTTTCCAAGTTCTGTATGATCATATCTTCCTTGTATGTTTTGGTGGTTTCGTCTCAGGGAAAAGTGTAAAGGCTACACTTTATGGCAGGAGGGAAAGGGAATCCTTGAAGCCCTGTCACCTCACCACGTTGACGGTCGACTTCACGCCGCCCTTGAGGGCGTCCGCGGCCGATGCCGCAGCGCCGCTGGCCTGCGCGTTGAATATCACTCCCGCCAGCTCTGGCACGAACTTCATGCAGTATCCGCCCGTCCACAGGGCCACCACCCAGTTGAGCAGCACGCCGAAGTTCCGTGACAGCACGTCCGAGATGCCGTCCTTACCCGCCAGGTCCTCCACCGTCTTGATGCTGCTGAGCGTGTCCGCGTATTTCTCCATTTCGTAGAAGACGATGGCGTAGGTGTATCCCATGACCAGATAGGCCAGGAACCCGTACATCGAGTAGGCCAGGAACTGCATGATCCAGCTCGCCCAGCTGTTGCTCCACACATCGAAGATGGAGAGGGCGAAGATGACGGGGCCGAAGAGCGCCAGCACGCCCATGCCTATCTGTCCGACCATCATGATGCCGTAGAAGTTCATCTGCAGGTAGAGGCAGGAGATCCACTTGACGATTTTCTCGAACCAGCCCGTCAGCCATTCCATCAGGCTCTTGAAGACATTCTCCAGCTGGTCCTTGATGACCGTCCACAGCGCCTTGAACTTGGAGGTGATGGCCTCCTTGAGGGCCTCTATCTTCTCACCCAGCCAGGAGGTGTCATGCTCCTCCTCGCCCGTCACCTCCTCCATGGAGCCGGGCTCCTCGCTCTCCTGCTTCACCATCTCCTTGTCACCCTCGAGTTCCGCCAGCGCCTCCGCCACCTGCACGTTGCGCAGGGAGTCTATCCTCGTCTGCATCACCCGGCAGCTGTCCTCCAGGCTTCCCATCTTCTGCCACTGCGTCTCGTAGAACGTGCGGCCGCCGGAGGTCATCAGCTCGCCCGGCTTCATCATGCCGTTGACGAAGCCCGTCCATCCCGTTATCACGCCGAAGAGCAGGAACGGCTTGAGCAGGACGGTGATGTCCGGCGACCTCTTGCCCTGTATGACCGGCCACATCTCATAGCCCAGCACGAAGAGGATGCCGATGGAGAGGATGGTGCGTGCCAGTCCCACGGCATCGGCCTTCAGCAGGGTCTCCTTGGTGAACGTGCCCAGGTTGTTGATGAGCACCCCCGCCCATTTGTCGATGAACTTCGTCACCTCGTCGCCACCGCCGCCTGTGCCCACCACGGGGAAGTGGTGCCCGGCGTTGGACAGCCCGTCGAGGATGGCGGAAAGCAGCTGTCCGAAGACATCCAGTAATATCGTATCCATTTGATGATTGTTGTTTTGTCTTGTGATGATTTGAAAAAAGGGAGGTGCGATGTGGGATTGTCACGGGACTCCCACCGCAGATCCCGCATGTCCAGTGTCAGTGCCTGCTCTTGCCCTCGAGGGCGAACACCCTCCAGAACAGTTTCTTGTTGAGCTTCTTGTATCTCTCGAGGACATCCGCGTAGACCTCCTCCTTGAGCATGGACTCCATATAGGCGCCATGCGTGTTCGACGCCGTCTCGCGCAGCACCCTGAGCTCGCCCACCATGTTGTCCAGCTCGTTGAACTTGTCGGCGGCCCCGGCGGAGCTTGCCCCGCTCCCCACGATGTATCTGGTCAGCAGGTCGGCGATGCTCTCCTCGTACAGCTGGAAGCTGGGCCTGTATGCCTCGTAGTACTTGTCTATCTCGCAGTCCGCCGCACGGCTCAGCTCACGCTGCACCTGGTGGTTGATGGTGTCCATCATCTCCTCGTACTGCTTGTCGGTCAGGTAGAACTCCGCGAGGGCCGCCAGGCGCTTCGGCGCGAGGTTGACGGCCGTCGACTTGTCCGCGTTGAAATCCCAGCTCCATCCGGAGTGAAAACCCCGCCAGTGCCAGTTGTGGTCGTAGACGGCATAGCTGTCGCCCATCCACAGGTTGAGCGCCTCCGGCTCGCCGTGCATGATGCGGTAGTACTCCTTGGGATGGAAGTCTATCTCGCCCAGCTCCATGGCCTGCCACTGTCTCTGCCGGCTCTTGTCATAGACGACGGTCTGCGCGAGGGCGCCCACGGCCATGCAGGCCGTCAGCAGCAATGTCATTGTTCTCTTCATAGTCGTTTGTCTTTAGCATGTATGGAATGAATGTCATGTCACGGGCATCCCGGTCAGCCGGCAGGGGTGCGTGGACACCGTCCTGCCCTGTCAGTTGTATGAGTTGTCATAGAACGTCTGCTCCACCTTGAATGCCTTTGTCTGGTAGTAGGCGGCGGACTCCAGGAAATCCAGCGCCCCGCCGATGAGGTCGAACTTGTAATATCCCAGCACGGTGTATCTCATCAGTTCCTTCTTCTTGCTCAGGTCGTGTATGATGTCATACTGCAGGGAAAGCACATGGTTGGTGAACGTCCTCCGCTGGAGGTCCGTCCCCATGTTTACCGTGAGGTTCTTCATCTTGCCGCTGAACGTGTTGTCCATGACCTCGCCCCCGAACTGAGCGGCGAACAGCCTGGCCAGCGCCTTGGTCTTGCGGACGAAGTTGACCTGGGAGTCATAGCCCAGCATGATGACCGCCACCTTCGCCCCCAGGTCCCTGTATGTCGCCTTGATGCCCCTGAGCGACTTGACGTCCACGTCCGGCGTGGTCAGTCCCCAGTCCCTCACCATGTCAAGGATTTCCGTCTCGAGGTCGTATATCTTCACGAAGTTCAGCCTGATGGTGTTCAGGTTGTCCGCGAAGTAGAGCCAGTTCATGATGCCCCTCTCGCGCACGTGCAGCGAGTCCAGCACCCTGTCCAGCTTCGCCGTCTTCTTGGTGTTCTCCGTCTGCTGCTGCCTCATCAGCTCCGTCTGCACGATGCGGTCGTTCAGCAGCCTGATCTGCTGCTTGTGGAAGCTGATGGCCAGCTCCGTGTTGACGATGTCCCTGGGCAGGTCGATGGCCTCGGACGGCAGGCACGCCACGGCCAGCATCAGGACGGCTAAAAGCAATCTTCTCATTTCCGTTCCTCCTTTCTTGTCAGAGATCGTCGGCTCTCTCTTTCAGCTTGTTGATTTTTTCGATGATCCGGTCGCATGTCCTCTTGGCCTCCCACTGTGCGCAGTAGGTCTTGAAGTCGACATACTGGAGTATCTTCAGCTTCGCCGACTTCTGGCTGGACGCGTAGATGATGATGGTCAGCTGCCAGTCCATCTTGTTCAGTTCCGTCAGGATGGCGCTCGCCAGCATGTAGCGGTCCCTCGAGCTGAGGAAGTTGTATCCGTCGCTCTCCCTGTCATCCTGCTTGAAGGGGTTGTCGGCATGTCCGTTCGACACGATCTGCGCGTACTGTTTCGCCAGGCTTGTCAGCGACCGCTGCACCTTCAGGATGTTCTCGTATGTCGATGCGGCGGACAGCGGGTCTCTCATCGTCACCGATATGGCCGTGCCTATCTTCGGGACGAGCGCCAGCGCCTTCGCCTTGATCTGCTTGTAGATGGCGGACTCCTTGCCGAAGCCCGTCACGTTCCTCCTCGCGTTGTGGTAGAACGTCTTCAGGGCCGTTATCGTGGTCGCCATGGCCATGATGCTGTCATTCCGCTTGCGGGACAGCTTCACCGTGTCCCGTATCGCCATCTCATGGCCGGCGGCAACACCCGTGTTGTAGGTGATCTGCGCCGCGCTCTTCAAGTCCATCTCCACGCTTTGCGCGGAAGCGCCGGCGGCCGTCAGCACAGCCGTGCAGAGCACCCATATCTTGACTGTCGTTTTCATCTTCATCCGTTGTTTTGATTGTTGCTGTGGTTCGGTAAGTCCCTCGATGTACAGGTAATGCAAAGAGGCAGGCGGCAGGGAAAGGTTTTTTCTCACCACCTCTCCATGACCGCGTTATGGCTGTTGACCATCCTTGCGAACTCCAGGTATGACTTGCATCCCTTCTTCTTGTAGTCGCGCACCCAGGCCGTGATGGCCTTCTGCGTGTTGTTTTCATAGAAAGCCTTGTAGACTTTCAGCGACTCCTTCTCGTCGCGCTCCGTGGTGTAGGCCATGTAGCACTCCGGCGGCTCCTCCACCCCCAGCACCAGCCCGTCCTGTCCGCGCCCGATGTAGACCTCCTTGAAATAGGAGCGTCCCTCGTGGTTGTCCAGCCGGTTGATGGTGAAGATCTTCTTGCGCTCCACCTCCGTGAGCCCGAGGATCTTCGCGATGTCATCGTACCGGTCCTTGAACTTCGCCTGGTCGAGCAGGATCTTGATGTCGGAGTTGGAGATGATGGCCTCCTTGACGATGGGGGAAGAGATGACGTCGTTCAGCTCCTGCGTCACCACCCCCGCGATGCCCTTGAACTTGCGCACCGTCTTGTAGAGGTATTTGATGTACTCCGCCATGGTGGGGGAAGCGATGGCCTTCCACGCCTCCTCGATGATGAGCGCCTTGCGCCCCTTCTTGAGCCGCATCTTCTGGAGGAACACGTCCATGATGATGAGCGTGACGATGGGGAAAAGGATCTTGTCCTCCTTTATCTTGTCTATCTCGAAGACGATGAACCGCTCGTCGAAGAGGGAGTTGTCCATGTCGTTGTTGAGCGTGTGCTCCAGCTCTCCCCCCTTGTAGAACTGCTTCAGGACGAACTTGAACACGTTGCGCTCGAACTCTATCTTGTTCTCCCGGCAGATGGTGGGGATGCGCTGCATGGCGAACTCGTAGAAAGAGTTGAACGAGAGCGATGTCACCTTCACCGAGCGCTTGTCCCGCTCCATCTCGTCAATCTGCTTGTCTATCTTAATCAGGTAGTTGCCCTCCATGACCTTCGGGGTCAGGCGCATGATCTGGTTGTTCGCCCCCATCTTCTCGCCTTCCGTGGCGGCAGAGTCGCGGATGACCGCATACATGCGGGAAATGAGGCGCTTGGCTTTCGCCCGCTCGGCCCGTTTCTTCTCCAGGGCCGCCTCATCCTCCAGCGTCTTCCGCTGCTGTTCATCCTGCTCTGGCTCCTCCCATTTCTGGTCTGAAGCCGCATTCATCTCTATCATGTCGTCGATGTCCTCCTGCAGCAGCTCAGGAGCCGTGCGCTCCATCTCCTCGCGCCACTGCTGGTAGTCCCCCGTCGCCTTCGCCTCGATCATCAGCTCCGTGCGGATGTTCTTGCGCTCCTCTGGCGAATACTTGGTGAAAGGGTGGAAATACTGCTGGTAGTACTCCTCCAGCAGCAGGTCGATGACACGCTCCTCCACCCCGGTCATCACCGCGCTGGAGCCCTTCCATATCAGGATGATGAGCGACTTGAGGAAGTTCTTCTTCTCCTTGAAGCCCTCCTCGTATTCCATCAGGGTGATCTTGAACGGGTTCATGGAGATGGGATGCTCCTTGGAGTACGAGATGTAGGTGCCGTTGAAATAGCCGCAGATGCCCTCGTAGGAGTCGCCGGTGTCCACCATCACCACGTCCGTGCCCTGCTCTATCAGCTGGCGCACCACGCTGTTCATGTGGAAGGACTTCCCGCTCCCGCTTGGGCCCAGGCAAAAGAAGTTGGAGTTGTCCGTATACTTGACCGCACCCTCCTTTCCCGTGAAGTCGATGGCGATGGGCAGCCCGTGCCTGTCGGTGTAGTACACCTTCAGCGGCGTGGTCTCGGATTGCTTGACATACTCCTTGAAGAGGAAGCATGCCGCCGAGTCCATCAGCGTCAGGAAGCGGTCGTATTCGGGATTCAGCTCGAAGGAGTTGCCGGGAAACGAGGAGCGGAACAGCTCCAGCTGGTTGAACGTGCTTTTGGAGATGCCGATGCCGCACTCGTACATGCGTGTCTCGAGGTAGCTTGACGTCTCGTTGACATGGTTCTGGTCCATGGCCACGAAGAACGAGAAGTTGCAGTAGCAAAGCACCTTGTTCTCTCTCTGCACCAGCTCCGTCACCTTCTGGATGTCCTCCACCGCCACCCTGTTGGACGGGTCGGGCATGGACTCATGCCTCTTCTGCTTGGCCATCAGCCGTCTCACCTCAGGCCGTTGCCTGGGAATCATGATGACCTGGTTGTAGACGATGCAGTCCGCGTTGGGGCACTCCGTGAAGAAGGCGAACAGGTCCACCGGTATGGGGAAGCCGTTGACGATCCTGTCATGGTACGGCTGTATCTGCGTGGGGATGGCCGGGTCGTCCACGTCGATGACGGAGAAGCCCTTGACCACGGTGCTCCCGTTGATCTTGAGATAGTCATCGGAGCACTTGAAGTTGGTCATGGAGACGGGTCCCTTCTGGAAGTTGAAGGCCACATAGCGGTGGACGTACTCCTTTATCTCCTCCTTGTTAAGCACGTGGAAGTCCAGTCCCTGATCCTTGAGGATCTCTATCACCTTCTGCACCTTGAGGTGGAACGACTCCCATTTCTTGGAGTCGTATTTCCTGTTCGTCTCCTGGGAGATAATCAGGTAGGTGGAGATCTCCACGTAGGGCCTCCCCTCGTAGTAGTCGAAATACGCCTTCGAGAGGAACTCCGTGTTCTCGTCACAGTCGTGGTGGTAGTGCTGCTTGCAGAAAATATCCTGTTTCTGCAGGCACGTGTCTTCTCCCAGCGTCTGCAGGATGTTCATGTAGACGCTGTGGAAGTCATAGTATTTCTCGATGTTGGTGCAGAACTGAAGGACGGGGTTCACCGTCTTGATGATGACGGAATAGTTCCCGTACTGGTCATACAGCACGGTGTTGAGGAAGTTCCCCTTCTCATCATACTCGTCGCTCAGCGAGGAATAGATGTTGTCGAAAACCTTCACCTTCTTTATCTTGCTCATTTCTTCTCTTTTCTCATTCCGTTTTCGTCTTGTATCGCATGGAATCCGCGGAAGAGCGCAGCGTCTCCTGTCGTGTGGGGGCTCCTCATCCAAGTCATTTCTTGATCATGAAGATGTTGTGGTACACCAGGCGGTCCCGGCATTTCCTCTTGTTGTGCAGTCCCTGCTTCTGCTTGGTCCGTATGATCAGGTATCCTACGGCCACCACGATCAGCAGGAAGATGAGTGCCACGAGGAAGCTCGTTGTCGTCAGCAGTATGAGCGTTCCCATCATGGCCACTCCGACGATGCCCGCCATCCATCCCAGAAACCTGCCTCTGATTCCCTTGAACTCCAATGGTCTCTGAAGTCCAACCAGCATGGGGTAAGTTGGAAATTGCTTGCTCATGTCTGTGCATGGTTACCCAAGGGCATCCCGGAAGGGGACGCCCTTGGACAGTGGTTAGTCGAACATGGCGGGAAGGGCTGTGGCAAGTGCCACGAGGCCAGCGCATCCGCCGACGGTCAACATGATGGTCTTCTTGACATCCTGCTCTCCATTGGTCATCTTGAAGTAGATGGTGAAGGCACCGATGACGGCGCAGATGGCGGCCAGGGCGTACACGATGTTGCGCACCGGCTCCACGTATCCCTTGAAGTTGGCGCCGATTTCAGTGAGCTTGCCGGCGATGCCGTCAGCAGCGAGAGCCGGAGAGATGGCGCATGCCGCCACGATGGCGAGCATGAGGACCTTTTTGCAAAGGAGAGATTTGGCAATGGGCTTGGCCTTCTTGCCTATGTTTTTCAGAAAGTTCATTTCGTTAATTCTTTTTTTGGGTTTGGTCCGCTAACGAATTAAAGAAATGGATGCCTGAGTTATGGCCGCCATCCAACAGGGTGTTGGCGACGGGCCGCAGAGATCCAAACAGCCAGGTCGTTACCTGCTGTTTTCGGCACTGTGGACATCATGTCCTACATGCCTCGGGAATCCTCAGCGAAGGGCCGGCCGTGCCTGACCCATGAGCATCCTTGTAAAGAAACCTAAAGAATTAAAGAAAGTGATGGCGCGGCCTTGTGGCTGTCTGTGGGTTCCGCTGTGCGGGCGGCGGCATCCTGGCCTTTGCTCATCTTTTAAAGTAATTAAAGAATTAAAGAAATGTACCCTTGCGAGATACGGATGTTTTGATGCTGATCTTATTCTGTAGACCGGGAGCGGTCTCAGACAGCATGTGTCGTCGGTGGGGACGTTCATCACATCCCCTCGTCCTTCACCCAGAAGGCGATCTTGGACCTTCCCAGGGGGTTGTCGGGGTGGTCGGGGTTCCTGTCGAACATCTGGCAGACCTCCTCCACCTTGTAGGCGGCATTGCACATGATCTCCGCCTCCCTGTCCTCATCATCCACAGAGGGCATGTAGTCAGACAAAGAGTGCTTGTTGACCTCCTGGGTTTGGATGACCTCCCCCGCTATCTCGTCAATGTCCACCTCCTCCTCTTCTGTCTTGACATTATCCTCCTTTGACTTCCTGAATCTCAGGTCATAGAGGACGTTGCCGGCATAATAGACGGCGTAGGCGACGACAATCCCTGCAAAAACGCTACCGAACGACATACAATTTATATTTTTATCCAGTTGAGAGTCATTGTAACTTGAAGGCTTTGGAATGGGACAAGGAAGACTTGCGGACACAAAAAAAGTGTAGGCGAAATCTCTGGCTGACTCTCTGGGCCTGGAAAACCCCTTCAATACCAGAAACAAACACCTACACAAAAGGTTATGCCACAAGGAGGACATCCATCCCCACTTGTGTATATCTTTGTTAGCTGTAAGGGTCCTAATTGAAGACGTTTGAATTTCCAGTTTCGAGGTCAGCGGACGTTATCTCTTTTCCAGCTACTGCTATTCTTGTTACGCCTGCAAATGTAAGCAAAAATTTCAGAACTGCAATACTTTTTCCAAGAATTATTTTCAAAATCGGGGAATAATATTCTTTATATGATATTTCCGCCCCTGATATTGTCGTAAGACTCGGAGAATATCGTGTTGTCAGCTATCCCACACCGATTGTGGTCTGATTGTCCTATCCTCCTCAAACACGGAAGCGTTGGATTCACAATCTTCCGGTGTCGTGTTTCCAGAGCCTATTCCGATGCCCGAGCATTCCGCATGGACGGTGATCATGCGTACTCTCGGTTCCTTGTAAAGCCTTTCTCCTGTTCTCATAAGAAATGATTAAAGTGGTTCGTAATTAAGTGCGGCCAGTAAAGCTGAAATGCAATACTTGCCACATATATAGTAAAGTATTGCATAACCATTTTTCTTTTTGGAAAGACAGGCGGCTTGCCGCCCGAAAAACGGCTCCCCTTGCCGGGGAGTCGTAAGGAAGGCGGCCGCCGTCGAGTCAATCGGCTATCTCCTGGTCATGCTGCTCTATCTGTCTGATGGCCGTTTCGTATTGGGTCTTCTCCACTGCGAAGACACCCCGTATCCCGATGAAGTCATCAATGGACTCATGCCACAACAAATCCTCAATGAGGCCATTCTCATGGATGAAGTAGAGAGCGATTTCGGAGGAGCAGAAAGAGTAGACCTCATTGGCCGTTCCGCTCCACACGCCACCGTCCACTTCCATCAGCTTGTCACGGTCAATCCACTGGATGGCTTCCAGCACATAGTCTCCCGCCTCCCCAAGGGCGGAGAGGTGCACCCACTCGTCTGTCTTGCCATAATCCCATGAGGTGCAATGCACCTCGATGTTGTCGTTCCTGCAGCATCTGATTTGGTCAAAGACACCGGTGACGACCCGGTTGTCGCTCATGATGCCCAGGGTTATCCCCCTCACATCCACATTGTAGGTATCCTGAACGCTCACAGGATGCCCAAGTTCAAGGAGGTTTTCCTCCACCGCCCGATGATAGTTGCGGATAGCCTCGCCAATCATGGCGGAAAGCTGGTCAAGTTGTTCTTTCGTTTTCATATTCCCGATGTTTATTTCCCTTTCGTCTTTGCTGCGCTTTGCAGCTCTTGCGTCCAGGAGTTGTTATTACGCCGCCCCAAAAAGATGGCAGCGAGCGCAAGCCATTCGGAAGGTTTGCGGAAATTTTTGTCTGCCAAAGGCAGCCGACAGGGAAAAGAAAATTGCCGTGAAAGCCGACGGCGGGAGCGGGCTGCCATTTATCTTTGCGAAGTAATGAACACGCATGGACGTGACAAGAAGCACATTTTCAAGCCTACTTTTGCAAGTATTGCACACGTTTTCATGCCGGCATTTTCGTATGCGAAAGCATGCCAGACCTTGCCATTTTGTCAAGGGCAAATGACATCTTGTCACTTTTGGGTCAATGGCACGTTTGTTGCAAGAAATAGGGTGAGAGCCAAGGAGTTATCCAAGGTCATCTCAAACAACATCGTATAACTAAAAGTATAATTTGGAGGTAAAGATTATGTTGACAAGTTTGATGAGAACAAATGGCTGGCTGCCTACTGTGTTCGAAGATTTCTTTAACAACGATTTTATGCCTCGCGTCAACACTACAGCACCTGCCGTAAATGTGAAGGAAGATGAGAGTGCCTACACGATGGAGCTGGCCGCTCCGGGCATCAAGAAGGAATATTGCCGTGTGAGCATCAACGACGACGGCAACCTCTGCATCGCCATCGAAAACAAGATGGAGCACAAGGATGAGGACAAGAAGCATCACTATCTGCGCCGCGAGTTCAGTGATACGACGTCCACCGAGATCTACACGCT
>JAEEGJ010012896.1_pt1 | contig 20504 bp, 15 predicted proteins | sample 8958761 | NCBI WGS metagenome assembly JAEEGJ01 (sample SAMN16246546, study PRJNA631951) | gut metagenome | biome: gut microbiome; feature: rumen; material: RS-attached | host: Bos | place: Iran: Karaj | collected 2018-10
AGCCTACCAGCGAGCCGGCGTTGCACGGGAACGACTGGATCGAGTAGGCCTTGGCTTTTTGTTTCTCGTTGACCATGTCGCCGACCATCATCTTGAAGGGCTGCATCGCCATGTTGATGCTCGTGTCAAGGAACATGAGGGCTATCAGGCCGAAAATCATCGCCCCGGCAATGGTCAGGCCGAATGAACCCGCATTGGGAAGCAGGCACATCACGATAACCGCAGCAAAGGCTCCGATGAGCAGATAAGGGATGCGGCGGCCCCAGCGGCCCAGCCACGTCTTGTCACTGAAGTAGCCCACCAGCGGCTGAACCACCATGCCCATCAAGGGCGGCAAAATCCAGAAGTAACTCAGGTTGTGAGGGTCGGCACCCAGCGTGGCAAAGATGCGGCTGATGTTAGCGCTCTGCAACGCATAGGCAATCTGCACTCCGAAGAACCCAAAGCTGATGTTCCACAGTTGGTTAAATTTTAGATCTGGTTTAGTCTTCATAACGATTGAGATATTTTTAGTGTTAAGTAATAATTTCGATAGAATAGATTCTAATTACCTACAAATATAACATGATTCTAAAGATTTTTATTATAAATAATGTGTCGCATGTTGAAAAAAACTATGCAACCGATTGCATTGCCCGCATTGTTTGGTGAAGTGCGGGGAAATGTCTAACTTTGCAGGCTGGAATATAAACAAAACAAGATATAGACTATGTCACTACAATGTGGAATCGTGGGACTGCCCAATGTGGGTAAGTCAACCCTATTTAACTGCCTGTCGAATGCCAAGGCGCAATCGGCCAATTTCCCTTTCTGCACCATCGAGCCCAATGTGGGTGTCATCACCGTGCCCGATGAGCGCCTCAATGAACTGGCCAAGTTGGTCAACCCGGCGCGCATCGTGCCCACCACCGTCGAGATCGTCGACATCGCGGGTCTGGTTAAGGGTGCCAGCCGTGGCGAGGGCCTCGGCAACAAGTTTCTGGGCAACATCCGTGAGACCGATGCCATCATCCATGTGCTGCGCTGCTTTGATGACGACAACGTGACGCACGTTGACGGTACTGTGGACCCCGTGCGCGACAAGGAGGTCATCGACTTGGAGTTGCAGTTGCGTGACCTCGAGACCATCGAGAGCCGCATCAGCCGTGTGCAGAAACAGGCCCAGACTGGTGGCGACCGTGAGGCCAAGGCCCAGTATGAGGTGCTGAAACGCTACAAGGAAGCCCTGGAGCAGGGCCGCAGTGCCCGCACGGTGGAACTCGTCAACAAGGATGAGGAGAAAATCGCCCATGAACTGTTCCTGCTGACCAACAAGCCTGTGCTCTACGTGTGCAACGTGGACGACAAGAGCGCCGTGAGCGGTAACGCCTATGTCGATGCCGTGCGTGAGGCCGTCAAGGACGAGAATGCCCAGATCCTGGTGGTAGCAGCGCAGACCGAGAGCGAAATTGCCGAACTCGAGGATTATGAGGAGCGCCAGATGTTCCTGGCCGAAATCGGTCTGGAGGAGAGCGGTGTGAACCGCATCATCAAGTCGGCCTATGCGTTGCTGAACCTCGAGACCTTCCTCACCGCCGGTCCCAAGGAGGTGCGTGCGTGGACTTTCCGTCGTGGCAGCAAGGCTCCTCAGTGTGCTGGTGTCATCCACAGCGACTTTGAGCGCGGCTTTATCCGTGCCGAGATCATCAAGTATGACGACTACATCCACTACGGCAGCGAGGCCGCTGTCAAGGAAGCTGGCAAACTGCACATCGAGGGCAAGGAGTACGTCATGCAGGACGGTGACATCGTGGTCTTCCGCTTCAACGTGTGATTTAGGCATCCGTCCCAAGTCCCTGGTTTTTAGCCTATGGTTAATGCTTGCCGGCTGATGTCGGCCATTAACTATTGGCTCGTGTAAAATAAAATGCCTGCTGTTGCGTTATATTGATAAACGATAGCAACGGATTGCCTATGGCTAGACGCGTACTCTTGGTCAATAAGTTTTATTATCCCCGAGGCGGCGACTGTGTCGTTGTCCTCAATACCGAGGCTCTGCTCCGTGAGAACGGTGTGGAGGCTCAGGTGTTTGCCATGGAGTATCCCCAGAACCTGTCGGCCCACTATCAGGACCGGTTTGCGTCACGCGTCAACTTCGGGGGCTCCCTGGGCAACCAGTGGCGCGCCATGAAGCGCACGCTGGGCCTGGGCGATGTGCGGGAACGCTTTGAGGCGGTGCTTGACGATTTCAAGCCCGACGTGGTGCACCTGCACAACGTGCACTCCTATCTCTCGCCCGTGGTGGGTGAACTGGCCCGCAGGCGCGGCATCCGCGTGGTGTGGACGTTGCACGACTACAAGTTGCTGTGCCCCCGCTATGACTGCCTGCTGGGTGGCAAGCCATGTGAGAAATGTTTCACGGGCGCCAAGTACAACGTGTTGCTCCACCGTTGCATGAAAAACTCCCTGCCTGCCAGCGTCGTGGCATGGCTCGAAGCGACAAAGTGGGACCGCCGCTCGTTGGAGCGCAATACCGATATGTTTGTATGCCCCAGTGAGTTCATCGCTGGGAAGATGAGGCAGGGCGGTTTCAATCCTGACAAAATCAAGGTGCTCAACAATTTCCTCGATCCCGTCAAACTCGACCATTATAAGCGAATGGGTACGTCTGATGAGCGCGAAGATTACTACTGCTTCGTGGGACGGCTCTCGCATGAAAAGGGCGTTGAGGACCTGCTCGAGGTCGCATCGCACTTGCCTTACCGCCTCAGGGTGGCTGGCAGCGGTGTACTGGAGCCGGAATTGCGCATCAGGTATGCCAACAGCCCCCACATTGAATTTCTGGGCATGCAGGATGCCCAGCAGGTGGCCAAGTTGCTCGCTGGAGCCCGTTTCAGCATCATGCCCTCACAGTGCTATGACAATAACCCGTTGAGTGTTGTCGAGTCGCTATGTGCAGGCACACCTGTCGCCGGCTCACAGATTGGTGGCATTCCCGAGCTCATCGACAGCAGTAATGGCGTTGTCTTCCAACCCTTTGACAAAGAAACACTCTCGACCGCCATCACGATGATGATGGCACGAGAGTGGAATCATGGCGAGATTGCTGCCAGGGCCCTTGAGCGCTTTGCGCCGTCGGCCCATCTCGAGGAATTGCTCAAGGATGTCTATCGCTTGGGCTGATACCGGTATCCGCTAGATGTTGTCGTAGATTTCAGCCACCTGGTCGGCGATTTTTTCCCAATCATACTTGCTCATGTCATAGTCCATGCGCTGCAGGGGCTTATTGATGATGGCGTCAAGTTTGGCCGCCAGTGCATCAACGTCTCCCACCTGATGGTAACACTCGGCATCAAGGCCCACTTCCAGGCAGGCGGGAATGGCTGATGTGATGACCGGAAGCCTGTAGCTCATCGCCTCGAGCAGGGCAATGGGCAGCCCCTCATGCGAGGAAGGCAGCGAATAGCACAGCGCCCCGCTCAACAGGGCATGCAGCTTCTTGCCGCGTACAAATCCCGTAAGCACTACACCTTTGTCTCTAGCCGTCTGCTTGAGTGTCCTCGAGTAATTGTCTTCAAAGTCGGTGTCTCCGGCCAGCACCAGCTTCATACCATTCGTCAAGCCCTTGTCCTGCAATCGGGAGAAGGCCTCTACCAAGTCATGCAGGTGTTTCTCGGGCACGAATCGGCACATGCCGAGGACGTATTTCCCTTTCTCAATGCCCAGCTCCTCAAAATACTCCGGATAGTCGATGATTTCAGGCTCAGGCACGCCATTATAGATGAGGTGAACGTTTTTCGTCCTGCCGCAGCGCTCGGCAATGAGTTTCCTGATGACATCGCTGATGACAACCACATGGTCGGCATATCGGCACCCCAGCCATTCACCTAGCCGAAGCATTTTCTTAGCGACGAAACCCCACTTGTCGCGGTCGTAATCAGGTCCGTGATGGGTAAATACCACCTTCAGCCCCAGGAGTTTGGCATACGGTACCAGCAGGGCTGGTCCGATGGAGTGGATGTGAAGCACGTCGGCCTTCATCCGCTTGGCCTGGTTGATGGCCCTAAATGTGTGGACGATAGCCTCGAAGGACTTCTTTTTGGGCGTCGCGATATCGATGAGGTGCACACCGTTCCACTCGGTGAGTGCATCATGCACATAACTCTTGCGCCTGATGATGGTCACCTCATGGCCTCGCGTGGCAATCCGCGGGAAGAGCTCCTCGCAGTGAGTCTCCACGCCACCCATGACGCCGGGTATGCCTCGTGTACCTGTTACTACTATCTTCATTGTTTTTTAGCTCTTAGCGACGATTAACTCCTAACTCCTAACTCCTAACTTCTAACTCCTAACTCCTAACTATCTAAAGTCCAAAGCACATCTTCAGCCACCTTGGGGCATATCGGTTGATGCCCATGGCTATCAGTGTCGGCACATAGAGGCCGATAACCACGCTCAGCAGCCACAATGGCACGAACAGCAGGTCGTTGTCGGTCTTCACATATAGCCATCGGATGGCCATCTGGAAGAAAATGCCCATCAGGAATATCTGGAACGTATAGTTCCTGAAACTGCTGAAAAGGTGCGGCACAAATCTGGCGAGCATCAGGCACAGGGAGAACGAGAAGGCGATGCCTACGGCCGCTGGCACGATTTCCAGCGACTCGGGCAGCAGCCTCAGCACATTGCAGGCGACAAACAGCAGGGCCGTCAATGCCAACGCCCAAATGTTGTCAAGATATCGGTGCCACTGATACTTGGAGCACAAGATGCCAGCCACAAAAAACGGCATCATGTGGGTGAGGTTATACAGCTGGAAGTGAGTCAAGTGGGGTGGGGTGAAGAGATGGAGCAGTACGGCAATGGCCAGTCCTGCCGCGGCAGCCGCCTTGCTGCTGGTCATCAGTTGATAAACCGGATAGAGCAGCATCAGTTCAAACAGCACCACGATAAACCACATTTCTCCCAATGGATTGGAACGGAACAGCACAAACGTGTTGACAATCTCCTCCATGTCCACCGGCCGGTGCATCCACTGCGGAAAAGCCAGTTTGAGCAGCGTTGTTGCCAGCGTAAAGGCCAGGAAGGGCACAGCCAGGCGTTTGACCTTAGACACGAACATGTCCTGGTAAGGTTTTCTCCTGCCGATGCAAGTGTGGTAAAACAACCAGCCGCTGATGAAAATGAACAACGGCATGTGGAACGTGTAAATCGTTTGCTCGATGGCGGTAGCGATGGGGGTGTTAGGGTCGCCGGGGATATTGCTCAGGCTCACATGCCCGATGACCACCAGCAGCATGCCCAGTCCCTGTACTACGGCCAGCCAATCGATTTTCTTCCCCATGCCCAAGGTCGGTTTAGTGGATGTGGTTTAACTGATGTTGTCGTTGCCGTTTCCAGTGGCCTCATAGCCCTGTGAAACGACGTCATCATCGACGATGTCCTCGCCGCGCTTGCCTTTCAGCGCCTCGCGGGAATCGTCGGACAAGCCGTCGTTGATGGCCGCCTCGAAGTCGCACGTCGAGCGTTTGTCCAGTTCCTCCTTGGTGACCTTGCCGTCGCGGTAGTCGCGGCAGATGGGCAGTTCAAACATCGAGTACTTCATGCCGAGCATCGATTTCAGTTTGTGTTTCACTACCCACATGGCGGGCTTGGTGATGTACTTGTGCATCGCGGGGCTCACCGACCCGATCATCCAGCAGTTGCGGTCGCAGCAGCGCACCTTCCTGCGCACGGCTTCGGCCTCGGGCGAGTTCCACAGTTCGTCCCACGTCTGCCGGTTCAGGTTGCCCATCACCTCCTTGTCCTGTGTGCCGTTACACGGCATCACGTCACCATAGGGGTCGATGAAGAAGGTGTCAAATGACATGTCGCAGGGCAGCAGTCGCGGTTGGCTGTAGATGTAGTTGATCAGTCCGTGGTTGAAGTAGGCTCGGAACCACTTTTTCGGGGAATAACTCTTGAGCAGTTCATTGACCAGGTCCTCAAAGTTCTTGGCCACCATCGGGCGGTCCTTGATGATGTTTCTGGTCTCCACAAAGTAGAACGAGTTGTGCAGCGATGCCGTGGCAAATTCCATACCCATCTCATCGGAAATGCGGTACAGGGGCACCAGGTCAGGCGCATTCTTGTCCTGGACTGTCATGCCGAAGCCCACGTCCTTCATCCCCATCTCGCGCAACTTCTTCAGCGTCGTGTAGCTGCGTTGATAGCCCTCGCTCAGGCCGCGTATCTCATCGTTGGTCTTCTCTAGGCCCTCGACCGAGATGCGGATGCCTATCTGCGGAAATTCCTGGCACAGGTCGATGATGCGGTCGGTGAAGAAACCGTTGGTCGAGATGACGATGCGGTCGCTCTTCTTGTAGAGCTCGCGAACCACCTCCTTCAGGTCGGTGCGTATGAAGGGTTCCCCGCCCGTGATGTTGGTGAAATACATCTTGGGCAGTTTCCTGATGGTCTCAATCGAGATTTCCTCCTCAGGGCGGGATGGCGCTTTGAAGCGGTTGCACATTGAGCAGCGCGCGTTGCACCGGTATGTCACGATCACTGTGCCGTTGAGTTTTTTTCCTGTCATATATCTGGTTTTTTTGTTTGCTCTTTGAGTGTTTAACGGCTGCCGTTTTCCGGCTCCTCGCCTTGGGTTCCCCATTGCGACTGCAGCCATTCGACTTTTTCGTGGATGAGGCGCTTGAAGTTATTGGCTCCGCCATAGATGCTGTTCACCTTCCATCGCTTGCTGTCACTATTCCAGGCTTGGCTGATGGTGGCCACATGGTTGTCGATGAACGCGTCGATGTCCAGCCCGTTGAATCCCGAGCCGTAGAAGTCCTGCCAGTGTGCCCTGACCACTTCCTGGAAATGCGGGAACTTGGCGATTTCCGCTATCCAGTGGTTGTAGAAGAAGCAGGGCTCCTCGTAGAGGAAGTAATGATAGCCGTCCAAGTCGGGAAAGTAGTTTCTGCGGTGGAAAGCGTTGCCGAAGTCCCATACGGGCCCGAACACCAGTTTTGTGTCCTCTCCACGGCGCTTGTGCATATAGCAACTGCCCGTGAAGCTCTCTATGTCGTCAAGAATCTCGTTGACGATATAGAAACAGGCCAGCGAGTCGATGTCGATGTACTGTTCCCACTCGGTGCTGCTCTTGTCGGGAGTGTAGATGGCGGCACTGGCCGTTTCCAGCAGTTGCTGGACGTAATCGTGTTGCTGTTGGGACAACTGCTCGGGCGAGTGCGATGTTATCCACATCCAGTCATACCAGTGCTGACCGCCGTTGCGCTCGTTGATGTAAATGGTGTTCTCGTCGGTGTTGTTGTCAATTTCCAGTAGCCAGCCGCCGGTAATCAGCGTTGAGTCGGTCTCGCCGTCACTTTGCTCCTCGATGTTGACACGGTCTTTCTCTACACGCACCTTGTCGGCAATGTAATACAGCCCGATGTACTGTCCGTTGAGCACTACCTCGACGGGCGCTTGGGTGGGCGTATAGGCCAGCCCGATGCGTCGACTCAGCTCAAAGCCCACCTCATTCATACTCTTGGCGAAGAAGTCGTCGGCATGCGCCAACAGGCAGAAGTGGCGGTTGCTCTTCATGCCCAGCAGGGGCTGTTTCTTGTCTAGCTTGATGCGGTAAGGCTTCTTGTTGAGTGTCCAGGTGTAATTGCCGCGGCCCTTGATTTGCATGCCTTGAGGCTGCGTCGCCGAGCCGATGGAGGCCACGCCTTCGATGCCCATGTTGTCGAGCCACCAGTCGGCATGGATGTAATCATCCTTGCTGTCGATGTTGTGATGCCCCTCGGTGTTGATGTACATCACTGGCAAGGTGCCCGAGAAGGTGGGCATCGGGGGCAGCGCATGGCCCAGGATGGCATTGATGATGGCATTGACGTCGGCAATGGTGATTTCTTTGTCGCCGTTGACATCGGTAGCATAGGCATATAGCGAGTGGTACTTGGCCCCGCTCATGATGGAGTCGATCACTGCATTGATGTCGCTCACGGTGACCTCCCAGTCGCAGTTCACGTCACCGCGCGGCCTGAGGCCCGACTGCGCTACAAGCAGTTGGCTGAGGCAAGTGATGGCGATGAATATGACGACAAACTTTCTCATGACGTAAGGGCCCAGAGATTCGCTGGGCTATATTATAGTTATAACGAAAAACAGGGACTTTTATTGTAAAAAGTCCCTGCTGTATATCTCTGATGGGAGTATTAACGCTGGGCGACGGCAATCATCTTGCGCGCACAGGCCACGTTGGTCAGTTCTTTACCCTCACTGACGCAGGCCTCGTGCATCTTGTCGTAGTTGTTGATGACCTGTATCAGGTCGTTCTCGTCCCAATCGTCGCGCACGATGCCCAGGCCCCGCTCGGCAATGAACGATGCCGTGGAGGGCTTGGTGTTGGTCACCACGGGAGTGCCGCTGGTGATGGCTTCGGCGATGGTGACCATGTTCAGGTCACTGCTCGTATCGACCAGCAGGGCGAGGGAGCGCCTTAAGGGCTCGGCCAACTGCTCATGGGGCATGAAACCGTGGAAGATGATGTTGTCGCCGACGCCCAATCGGGCCACCTGCTGCTCCAGTGCGGACCGTTGGTCGCCGTCACCGATGATGTCCAGGCGGTAATCCCGGTACGGCTCCTGTGCGACAAGACGGGCAAAGCGGTCGATGATGCGGTCCACCCGCTTGCGCTCCACGAGTTGCGACACCACCACAAACGCCTTGTCGTGCTCATCGCTGGGGTAGAGCACATGGGCATCGGTGCCATGATCCACGATCGTGCTGCTCACATGGCGGCTGTAACGGCCGATGAACTGCTGTGCCGGCTTGCTGCGGGGCACGATGGTCACATCGCGCATGAACAGCGGCAGCATCACGTTGTACCAGAAGCGCGACGGCAGCCTGAACAGCAGGCGCTGATGCCGGTCCAGTTCCTGCCACAGCAGCAGCTTGCTGGTGGGGCAGACGCGGGCGGCGATCAACGACGGCACTTGGAACGACTCGCTGGCAATGACCAGGTCATACTCGTCGCTGTGGTGCTTGAGCCACGAGTGCATCCCGCGCGGCCAGGGCAGCAGCCAGGGCTTGAACACCAGCGGCCACTTGCTGGGGAAATAGATGACCTGGAAGGGCAGGTCGTCATCGCTGCCCGTCGGCTTGAAGTCGGCCGACGCCAACAGGGTGACCTGATGTCCCAACTCAATAAAACCCCGCGCGAAATTGCTGATCATGCAATCGCTGATGGATTCCTTGGTCTTGATGATGCCATGCTCGGCAGTCGATAGTATGCAGTTGATGATGAGTATTTTCATTCTTTTCTTTTTAGCTGTCAGCAATTTCTAACTCCCAACTCCTAATTCCCGAAGGGAACATAGAACTGTCGCTTGAGGAAAATCAGACGGCTCAGCAGCAGCTTGTCGCACAACCAGGCACTGGCCAGGCATCCTCCGACGACGATGGTGAGTGCCACAACCAGGAAACTGATGGCCGTGGGGTCAAAGCTGAACCAGGGCGCCAGTTGCTTGGTGAGCACCGTGAAAATCGGCGAGAACACGACAATGGCCAGCGAATTGCGCCCTAAGTAGCGGAAAAAGTTGCTCAAGGCCCGTGGGCAGATGGTGTAGCATGCCAGGAGCAGACTGATGACCAGCATGGTGATGGCAACGCCGGCGAGCGAGCCGCTGTCGTAGTTCTCGGGGAACCAGAACAGCACAATGAGCGGCAGCAGGGCCAACCACGACAGGGTGATGACTTCCATGAACCGCTTGCCGAGACGCAGAATGAACACGCCGATGATAAAATAGATGACGTTGCTCCAAGCCAGCCCCTCGATGGCCCATGTGAGCCCGTAGAGCGCCACCCCCATCAGCGCAAGCCCTCCCATGCCGCGCAGCTTCAGGAGACGGTACACCACCCAGTAGACTGCGGTGCTGATGACCAGCGTGTGCAGGTACCAGTAGGGGCCGGTGGGCTGGGTAGCGATTCTCATGAGGAAACTGCCTGCCGTCAGCTGCCCGATGGCGTTGTGCGCCCCGAGGTTGCCGCCCAGGTAATACTGGATGACGATGTATAATGCCTCGAACAGGACATAGGGGACCGCAATGCGCAAGAGCCCGTGCACAAACTGCCCCGGGCGTTTCTCGACGTTGGCCAGATAGCCCGAGATGACGAGAAATGCCGACATGTGGAAGGTATATACGGCATTGCGCAGCACGGGATAGGTCTGTTCAATCAGTGCCAGATGGAAAATTACCATCAGCACGATGAAGATGCCCTTCAGGTAATCCAACTGCGGTATCCGCTGCTGTGTCGTGGCGTGCTTATCGGACATATCGGTTGGAACTCAAGCGGCGTTTCTTGACATTGGTGATTTTCTTGAACACGTCCTGCTCACCCTTCACTCCGCGGAAAATGTTGCCCCGCACCTCGAGGCGTTCAAACTTCATCGCATCGGTCGAGGTCTTGCTGTAGTGGTTCAGCAACCGTCCGTCGCCGGTCTTCACCGTCACGTCGTTGTTGCAGAAGGTCAACGTGCCTCGCTTGGCAAACTCCTGCAGGAAGAAGTGGGTGTCGTTGCTCACAATCGTGTTGCCCGTGAAGTTGAGGTCGAGATATTCGATCTTGTTGCAATAAATCCTGGTGTCGCCGGTGAAGTAGTTATTGAAGGCGTTGAGCGTGAACTGTTTAGTGCCCTGGCCCGCACCGATGGTGGCCAGGCACATCACACCCTTGCACACGTTGTTGCGCATGGTGGCGCTGCCGCCCCCCTCACCGCACCACAGCAGCTGCACTCCGGTGCCTCGGCCGGTATAGCGGTCGGTGGTCACCGTGCTCACGATCTTGTTGTCGCTCATGTCGATATTGCCGCGCTGCATGAAGATGAAGCTGTAACCGATTGACTTCGAGGAATTGAGCACCGAGTTGTGGTTGGTCACGGTGTTGCCCCTGATGCTGATGGTGTCCATGCCGCGGCTCTTGTCGTTGATGTCAAAGTCGTAGCGGTAGTATTGCTTGTCGCTGTGCAGGTCCTTGTTGATGATCTGGTTGCCCTCGATCACAATGCCGTGGTGGGTATCTTTCTCCGACAGCCTGATCAAGAAACAGCGCTTGCACTCGTCGTTGATGTAGAACTTGTTGTCCTTGATGCGCACGTTGCGCAGGGTGGTCGCCCATTCGTTGGCGGCGTCCGACTCGAGCGTCACCAGGGTGTTGTTCACCATGTCACGCGTTTTGTCCTTGCCGTCGTAGCCGTAGTAGAACTCGTTGTCCTCGACCAGAATATCGGCTCGCGTGACGTTGCCCTTGATGTCGCCCCTGATGTTGACCACGTTGCTGAACATGCTCAGTGCCTCATCGCTGCCGAACTTGTAGAACTTGTTGTGCTTCACGGTGACATTGCGCGTCTCACCCCTGAACCACAGGTTGCCGCCGTCCTCACAGTTGTTGTAGTTGGTGATAATGCAGTCGGTGAAAGTCACGTTGGAGCACACACGCAGGTCAAAGTTGGTGATCACGGCGTTGGCCATACGGCTATCCACGCGGCGCACGTCAACCCGGTTGGCATGATAGATTTTCACGGCATGCTTGGGCTCGATCTTTTTCCCGTCTTTCCACCAGATTCCCTTGTGGTCCTGCAGCCTGATCGACAGGTCGCTGATGGCTACCGACAGCGGTTGCTCCACCTTGCCCGAGAACTTGAGGAATGCGTCGTCGGTGAAGGCCTTGAAACCGCCTGAGTCTCGGGTGTTGTTCAGCACCAGGACCGACTGGCCGATGCCTGCACCCCTCACGATGGCATGGCACCTGAACTCTATCGTGCCGTTGATGTTGTATTCCCCCTTGCCCACGTTGAGCACAATGGTGTCGCTGCGGTTCACCGACTGGCACAGGCCCCGCAGGTACTGCGTCAAGTCGCCGCGCACGCTGCCTGCATCCACCGTGTGGACCCTCGCCGTGGCCGTGAACGCCGCCAGCAGAGCAAGCATCACCAGCACACTATGTTTCATTGACTGTTTCATAATCATCGCTGTATTGTGTAATGAATTTATCCATTAGATGAATTTACAAAGGTAATGTTTATTCTTGAAAGCACCAAAATCTTACAGCGCTTGCCCGCTAGCGGCGCAAATTTTACGTCTCTACAAAAACTTTTTACTACCTTTGCCGCAGTTTTAAATGACAACGACTACCACACCAGCTATGAACCAACCCTTGATATCCATCCTCATCCCCGCCTACAACGCAGCCCCCTTCCTGAGGCGCAGTGTGGGCAGCGCCCTTGCACAGACCTATGCCAACATCGAGGTAGTGATTGTGGACGACGGTTCGACCGACGACACCCCGGCCATTGCCGACCAGTTGGCGGCCGATGACCGGCGCATCCGCGTCGTCCACCAGGAGAACCGTGGCCTGGCCGAGGCACGCCGCAGCGGCATCAAGGCCGCCACAGCCGACTACATCTGCCATCTGGATGCTGATGACGAGCTGTTGCCCGATGCCCTCGCTTTCCTTCAGGGCAAGATGGCCGAGCATCAGTTGGATATCGTGTATGGCTCTCTGATTAAGGTGATCGGTGAGAAGTCGTTCGAGGTGGCACACCCCATTGAGGGAGTGCTCACGGGTGACGAGTACCTGCGGTTCCTGTTTGACCAGCGCTGCATGGTCGCCCAGGGCGAATACATCTGCCGTCGTGATGCTTGGACCGACGACATCTTCCCCCCGCACGACAGGACGCTCCCAAGCGAGGATGTGCTGATCAACATCTGCCTAAGCGCACACCTCGACAGGGTAGGGCTCTTCAACAAGCCGGTGATGAAGTATTACTATGTGCCCACGTCGCTGTCATCGACCAACAGGCTGTCAAGCATGGACAACTGGGAGAAGTACTTCGTGTTGTTGGAAAAAAATCTGAGGGAGCGGGGAAAATTCGAGTCGCTCGAGCGCGAAGTGCTGTGCATGAAACTTGACAGGCTGGCCTTCTATGTTTATCCCCTGGACACCAGCCGCCCCTGGGTGAAGGCAGCTCTCCAGGACCACCGCTTCAAGTTGCCGCGTCGTTATGCCGTGCTGCAATGGCTGCTGCACTATCCCCGGTTGTGTCACTGGTGCATCGTCAACAATCGGCGTCTGAAAAAGGTTTTAAGCTGTTAGCTGTTAGCAATTAGCTATTAGCGACTCCTAACTCCTAACTCCTAACTTCTAACTCCTAACTCCTCCTCGCTGCTCTCGTCGGGCAGCCAGGAGCAGGCGACGAATCCGTAGATGATGATGGCGAAGAACGGGTCGCGCAGCGATTCGGCATAGAAGAGGTTCATGCCGATGAGCAAGGCCATGAAAATCTGCAGGTTCATGTCCCTGATGGAGCAGCCGTCGGGATGGCGGAAGAACAGCGAGACGAGATACCCGAGGAACAGGAGCAGTCCCACGACACCCAATTGCAGATAAATATGTATCAGATAGGGCATGGTGCCGATTAGGTACCACTCGTAATGGTCGTAGAACTCCGAGTGGTCCATCTTGGTGCCGCCCTTGAAGTGGCCCACGCCGAATCCCAACGGGATATGCCCGGGGTTGTCCTCTTCAAACATGGGCAGCAGCAGGAACTTGGTGAGTCGTCCGAGGTCGGCAACACCTGTCTCGTCGTTGTCCAGACTCCATTCCACATCCTCCTCGGCCTTCTCGACATCGCTCAATACATATTCTACCAGGTAATCCTCGCTGAAGATGTCAATCTCGTCGGTCGTGCTGCTCACGTCGCCTTTATAGGTAATCTTGTAGGTGGAGTAGCCCAGGGCGAACAGCACCACCAATATGGGCAGCGAGATGATGGCACGCTTGTAGATGCGCTTGTCCAGGGGCATGAGCAGGATGAAGTAGATCACCAGCAGCACGAAGCTGATTTTGGTCTCGTTGAAGAAGGTGGGCGTGAGCAGCAGCACATACTTGAAGTTGTTGATGATGGAGCCCGCAAAATCCCGCTGGTCGATGCGCTTGTGCATCAGGTAGAACGAGATGATGTAAATCAGCATCGAGATGGTGCCCGAGTACCAGTTGCCCAACGAGCCGCCGACATGGTCGTCGGCACCATAGGCGATGAACTGGAAGGCGATGCAAGGCACCTGCAACCACAAGAAAATCTCCAGATTCTTGTCCAGCGTCTTGATGAAATGCTCGCGCCGCTGGGCGTCGTCCATGAAGTACCTGAAAATCGGGTAGCAGAACATCAAACCGATGAACACGCGCATACCGTTGGCGGCGAAGAACGGCGACAGGCCATTGAACACCACGCTGCTGCCAAAACTGATCAGCGCCAACGAGAAGATGAACAGGATGTCGGTGCGGTGACGCAGGCACAACAGACCCAGCAGCGCCAGCATAGCGTCACAGGCCAGCATGATGTAGGTGCGCACCGATTCCACCTCTGGGATGAATTCATCACAGATAAAGCCAATGGTGGCCAGTACCCAAAACACACCGAAGAAGGCGCGCTTGATGAGTATGGACTTGGTGACTCGCATCCTAGCCTTGTGTTACCGGTTCTCGACAGTCAGCCAGCGGGTTGAAACCTCACTCCTTGTCCTGGCCGTAACCGTAGCCGTAGCCCTGCGACATCTTGGGATTGGTGTCGTTGAGCACCACTGCCACATTGTTCAGCTGGCGACGGGCCATGGCATTGTTCATGTAGCGGATCAGGCTGCGCTTGGTATAGTTCGAGCGGGTGACATAGACGGTGAGGTTGGCAAACCGCGTCAGCGAATAGGTGTCGCTGACCATAGCGATGGGTGCCGAGTCGATGATGACGTAGTCGTAACGCTCCTTGAGCTGGTTGATGAGGTCCTCGACGCGGGTGGTCAGCAGCAGCTCCGACGGGTTGGGCGGAATGGTGCCGCCGACGATGATGTCAAAGTTCTCAACCTCGCTGCTGTGCTGGATGACGTCATCGACCTGTACGTTGGGCTTGGCCAGGTAGGCCGTGACACCAGGCGTCTCGTTGAGGTTGAGCATCTGGGCGAGCTTGGGGCTGCGGATGTCCATGCCGACGAGTACCACACGCTTACCCAGCAGCGAGAACGACGAGGCCAGGTTGGAGCTGATGAACGACTTGCCCTCGCCCGAAATTGAGCTGGTGACCAGGATAACCTTGTCGTCGTCGGTGGGCAGCATGAACTGGATGTTGTTGCGCAGCAGGCGGAACAGCTCGACAATCGACGAGGACTTGCCCTCCTTGACCACGAGTTGTGAACGATGGCGGTTGTGGCAGATTTCGCCCACGACGGGAGCCTTGCTGATGGCCTGCAGGTCCTCCTGCGACGAGAACTTGGTAGTGAACAGGTTCTTGAAGAACAGCAGCACCATAGGCAGTATCAGGCCAGCGATGAGGGCCATGAAGTAGATCTTGAACTTCGCGGGCTTCACCGGCTGGATTGACGCATAGGCGTGGTCCACAACTTTGCCCTTGGGCGTGGTGGCAGCCAGCACCAGGGAGTTCTCCTCGCGTTTCTGCAACAGGAAGGTGTACAGGGAGTTCTGGATGCCCTGCTGACGGTACAGGTCTTGGGCTTCGCGCTCGATGCCGGGCACCTTGCCCATGTCGTTCTTGGTCGTGCTGGTCTGGCCTTGGGCTTGGCTCAACTGCATGTTGATGCCCTTGATGGACGAGTCAACGCCCTTGATGATATTCTGGTGCATGGACTCGATCTGGTCATCGATGCGCTTGAGGGCCATGTTGTCACCCTTGGCCGATTGCTCCAGGTCTTGGCGCTTGACAAGCAGGTTGTTGTAGGCCTTGATGGCTCCTGATGCCGCACTCGAGTCGACGGCAAAGGGGATGTAGCTGTGCTTGTTGGCGGGGTCGCTGACAAACTCCTTGACCATCGTCAGCAGGCGCTTGTTGGTTTCCAGCTTTATGATGGCACGGTCGGCCATCTCCTGCTTGGCCATGGCGTCCTTCATCTGCAGCTCAACATTGATCATGTTGTTGCGGCGCCTGAAGGCTTCGATATCGGCCTCGCTGCTGGTCAGGCCCTTGTAGATGAGGGCCAGACGTTCGTCGATGAACTTGGCCGTGTTGATGGCCTGTTCGTCCTTTTCCTGCTGTCCACGCTCGTTGTACAGGTTGATGAGGGTGTTGAGCACATCTTTACCACGGCCCTTGACCGTCTCGTTGATGGTCAGGTTGATACCGTTGGCCTTCTTGGTGATCAGTTTGACCTTGATTTTCTTGTTCAGACTCTGGCCGCAATACTGGGTGCCCAGGAGTGTCGCCTTGATGTGGCAGGCCTTCTCGGGTTTGTATTTGTCGGTGGGGCGCACGGTGAAGGTGCCGTAGCTGGTCTTGAACGTCGCGGGCAGCTTTGCGCCCTTGATGTTAGCCAGCTTGTCGCGTCCGCTCTCGGCCTTGATGTTGGCCAATCCTTGCTTGTTCACGTCGATCTTGAACGTTACCGACGACAGCGTGTCAAACATCTCCTCGGGGGCGATGACCTCGATGGGCGTGCTGTTGTAGTGGTCCTTGACGGGTTTGAACCACCCCTTATCCTCGGTGTAGCGGCGGTTGAGCTTGAGCTGCTTGGCCACCTCGGTGCACAGTTCCTGTGACGAGAACACGATCATCTCGTCCTCGACCTTGCCGCCGCCGTTCATGAGTTTCATGCTCTTGAGCAGGTTGGCACCGGCGCTGGAACTGTTGTCCTCCTGTGCGACGAGGACCACCGCCGTGACTTCATAGACGCGGTTGGTGGTCTTCAAGTAGTATAATGCGAGGCAAGCACAGGCGATGAGTGACAACAGGAATAGCCACCAGTATCGTTTGTACTTGCTGAAGAAGGCGCCAAAGTCAAACGATGGCTCCTCTTGCTGTACCGGAATGTTGGTTGTATTGTTTTCTGCCATGACCTAATGTGTGATAATCGGGGGATTATTTGGATGCCGAAACCAGTGCGATGATCAGCGAGACGATGACCGACGCACTGCTCACTACGGTCGAGATGACCGAGAGCTTGAAAGCATTGTTTTGGTTATACTTGGAATTGTCAATCTTGATGGAGTTGGGCTCGACGTAAACAATGTCGTTCTGCTTGAGATAGAAGTAGGGATTGGCAAAGATGCCCGAATCCGACAGGTCGAGGCGCTGATAATGGCGCTGACCGTTCTCGTCGCGGATGACAAACACGCGGTCGCGCTTGGCAAACTCGGTCAGGTCGCCGCAACTGGCAATCGCATCAAGCACGGTGAAATGCTCGCGGCCGGTGTGCACGCGCTGCGGGGTCTGCACCTCGCCCATCACATCGACGCTGAAGTTGACGATGTCTACTCGCACATGCGGGTCCTTCACGTCCTTGCTGACCATTGCCGAAATGTCATGGGCAATCTGGGCCGTCGTCTTGCCTTTTACAAACAAGCGTCCCAGCACGGGCATGACAACGTAGCCCTCCTCGTCGACGATGTAGGTCTGGGTGCGGGGCTGGCTACTCGAACGGATGGCACCGCGGGTGGCGGGGTTGTCCATCGGCAGGTTGTAGACGGCCGTTGCCTCGGGAGCAGCTGAGGTCACTGCGATAACCAGTTCGTCATCGGGTTGGATGGTCAGTGAGTAATTGCCCGGCGTTGAGGGCAGGGTGCCGCTGGGTGCATCGGGCATGTTCTTGAAGTAGGCGAGGTTGTTATCCTTCGTCGAGGAGCATGACAACAGCAACGCCGCTGCCATCACGGTTATAAGTAATCTTGATTTCATACGTTTGTGACTATAATAGTATTTATACACACTATTAAACGAGTAAGGTCGGGAATTATTTTGTCAAGCCGTGTGTTTTGGTGATTTTTGATACCAGCATGTCGCGAATTTCCTTGCCGCAACTGCATGCAATCACCGCCAGTGCGGCGGCCATATAGGCCAGGTCGATCCATGCCGAATGGCTGAAATAGAAGGGCAGTCCGCTCAACAGCATGACGGCAATGGGTATCAGGGTGCGGGGTGAGAACTTGAGGATGAAATAGCGCTTCATGTCAAACCAGCGGTAGATGACCAGCACCAGGTAGGTCACCAGGATGGTAGTGATGACGCCGTAGATGCCCAACGGCTTGATGAGCAGGAAATTGAGCGTCACATTGACGGCTGCAGCGAGGGTGATGGCGGGCAGGATGCGCTTGGTGTCCTTGGCGCACTGGTAGCCCATGTCAAAGAAGGCCACCACGGCAAACACCACTGCCGACAATCCCAGCGGATAGATGTAGTTGAGACTCTCGCTGTAGGCATCGGCGACCAGCCAGCCGTAGTTGACCTTGAGCATGAACACATAGCCCACCAGGATGCCCGACATCAGGAAGATGTAGCTGTTGAACATCTTGGAGAAGAAGCGGTTGCGGTCAGGACTGTTGTACTGCATGATGGCGGTTTCCTGCCATGCCTGGTAGAAGATGATGGAAATCGTGGAGATCACGCCGGTGAAGCGCACCGCAATGGCATACACGCCATTCACGTCAAGTCCCAGAAAATGGCTGATGAAGAAACGGTCGCTGCTGCCGGTGAGCCACCAGCACAGCGAACCCGGCAGCAGGGGCAGGGTGTAGCGCAGGATGTCGTGGGTGACCTCGCCGAAGTCGATGTGCCAGCGGGTGTTGCGGGTAATCAGGTGCACCTTCGCCTCGACGCAGACCAGGGCCAGTATCCTCGCCAGGATGTTGGACAGGAAGATGCCCTTGATGCCCCAGCCCAGCCCGGCTACAAACAGGATGCTGAACACGCCGATGCCTAGCGCCGAGATGATGCCAACGGCGACAAAGGCACGGTTGTTGCCCAGTCCGCGGAACACCTGCGAATAAACCTCCTGCAATGACATGGCCACCAGCAGCATCAGCACATAGCCGAGATACTGGATGTTGGTGAACAGGGCCAGCGCTATGGTCACGAGGACCGACAGCGACAGTGTGCTGAGCAGGGTGTGGGAAACAAAGGTGACGATGCGTTGGCGTTGCGTGTCGTTGTCCGAGTCAAGCAGGAACCTGAACGCGCCGTCGCGCAGCATCAGCGTGACAAAGGGGATGAGCAACAGGCACACCTGCAGGCAGTTCTCGTAGTAGCCGAAGTGGGAGGTGTCGTGCACAAAGTAGGTGTACATCGGCGCCATCATGAAGGTGATGAGCTTGGAGCCGATGTTGCCTATAGCATAAATGCCGATGTCCTTGATAAACTTGGAACCTCGGCTGCTTTTTGACCCTGTGTCACTGTTGTTAACGGTCATTGTCCTTTTTTTGCGGGTGCAAAGGTACAAAATTATTGAGTTTTTACATGCTCTTTCGGCAAATGTTTGTAATTTCGCAAGAAAAATGAGGCTGAGTGGGCTTCAGATATTAGGCTTTAGGCTTTAGGTGTTAGGCTATAGGTGTCATGCGCCATCAATGGATCTAAAGCCTAAACGGTATACTAGAATGATAAGGACAATCAATTCATGGCGCGGGCTGATAGCCATCACAGTGGTCCTGTTCCACCTTGGGGAGGAATGGGTCTACAACTATTCCGTGTCGGGAGTGGTGTTCTTTTTTGTATCCAGCACTTTCCTGCTGGCGCTGAGGCATCCGTTCAAGCAGGTGACGGCGCGGGAGTATGGCCGTTTTGTCGTGTCGCATGCCGCGAGGATTTATCCGTTGCATTGGTTGGCGCTGGCCCTGCTCGTGTTGATGGCCCTGGTGTTTCACACAGCCACCGTCAATTGGGGGAGGACGATGTTGACAGCCCTGTTGCTGCACGAGTGGTCGCCGGTGCATGAGGTCCACTACTATCTCAACCCCGTGTCGTGGTTCCTGGGGGCCTTGTTGTTCTGCTACCTCGCTTACCCATTTGTCGCTCAATGGATTGGCTCCTGGCGGTTGCGTTACAAGGTGCTGCTCACGGTCCTGTATGGACTTGTGCTCGCCGCAGTGTTGCTGCCGCTCAACATTCCACAACGTGAGGCTATCTTTGTCAATCCGTTGTCCCATCTGCTCGACGTGTTCTCGGGCTTGGCGCTGTTCCATATTTACAGGATACTGAAGGACCGTTGGCCCCGCATCAGTTATGGCAAGGCTACGCTCATCGAGGTGGGTGCGCTGCTGCTGCTCGCAGCGTTCATGACGGTCAACATTGTCACCACTTGGGTGAGGCCGTGGGAGGATGACGTCTTGTGGCACATCCCAGTGGGTGCGGTGCTTCTCGCTTTTGCCCTGTTGGCAGGGCAGGAGGGCGCTGTGGGGCGTGTGCTGCTGTGGCGGCCGCTGCAATGGCTGGGGGGCATCAGTTTCGAGGTCTTCGTGCTGCATTTTTGGGTATTCCAGCTGTTCAACTATGTGGTCTCGCCCATTGCGGGACATTTCGGTCTGGCAGTCTACTCTTGGCTATGGCTGTCGATACCGCTGCTGATACTCATCTCGTGGGTTGTAAACCGCTATTTCACAAGACCTTTATTCGCTGCTATTAAACGAAAAGTTCAATACGGACAGGGCGGCTAAGACAGGTCAGAATTTCAATCACTGAAAAAAGAAAACGTAACTGGATAATG
>JAEEGJ010012899.1_pt1 | contig 20500 bp, 14 predicted proteins | sample 8958761 | NCBI WGS metagenome assembly JAEEGJ01 (sample SAMN16246546, study PRJNA631951) | gut metagenome | biome: gut microbiome; feature: rumen; material: RS-attached | host: Bos | place: Iran: Karaj | collected 2018-10
CGGAGGCGAACTTCATCATCATGCCCGCCGGCGTGTCGGCGTTCATGTTGGCGTTCTCGCGGGTGATGTCGTTCACCTGGGCGTCGATGATGGTCTGGAAGATCTCGTTGGTCTTCGCCTTGCGCGCAAGGTTGCGCTTGTTGCGGTAACGGATGTATTCCTTCGCCACTTCCTGGCGGGGGCTGTTCATCAGCTGGTTTTCGACGACGTCCTGGATTTCCTCCACGGTCATCTCCTCCTTCTCGAGGGTGGAGATCGCGTGGGCGATCTGGGCGGCGAGGACGATGTCCTCTCCCGCTTCGGTCACATCCATCGCCTTGAGAATGGCGGCGACAATCTTCTGGTTGTTGAATTCGACGTGCCGTCCGTCGCGCTTAAGTACACGTTTGACCATAGCGTTATAGTGTCAGTTAGAGGCAGCGCCGGCGCTGTTGTCAAGGCCGGATGCCGTAGGTTTATGTTTTGTTGTTACTGTTTGTTTCAGGGGCCGGAACCGTGGCCGATCCGGCTGCAGTGACAAAGATAAGTCATTCCCTGCAAATTTAATCGGGTTTGCCGGGAAAAAGTTATTAACAAAACCTTTAAAAAGCTGTTAATTAGCTTGTATTCAGCTAATTGCCTTGTAAAATAATTTAGAATCGTTCTAATTTGGAACTTTCTTGTTACTTCCGTGCGGAAGTTTTCAACAGGGGGTCCGGAAACCTTACCGAAGCCAGTTTTCCGGGTTCTGCGGCGTGCGTTCCTTCCAGAGCTGGAAGTGGAACTGGTCCTCGCCGGCGATGGTGTCCACGGTACCGAGGACCTGGCCGGTCTTCACCTTGTCACCGAGCTTGACGGAGACGGATTTCAACTTGCAGTAGAAAGTGAAATAGGACCCGTGCTGAACCATGACACACTGATTGTAGCCCGGGATCATGACGACCTGGGTGACGGTTCCGTCAAAGACGGCATGGACCTGGGCGCCGCGGGCGACGGCGAGGGTGACGCCGTTGTTGAACGGCATTTTGACGTTCTTGTACACCGGATGGTAATGCTGGCCGTAGGATTCGATGACCGACCCTTCGACCGGCCAGGGCAGACGGCCCTTGTTCGAGGCGAAACTGTTGGAGAGTTTCTCATCGACCTCGGTCGAGGTCGTCTTCCCGCCGCTTTTCTTAGACGTCCCGGATGACTTCGGTTTGGCGGTGGCCTTGCGGACGATTTCCGCGATCTCCCGGTTCAGGGCCTCCACCTCGCGGTTTTTCTTCTGCAGGTCCTGCTGATACTTCCGGCGGTCCTTCTCCAGGCGGGCGACCAGGTTCGCGGACTCCCCTTCTTCGCCCCGCAGGGCCTCCACGTCCGCCTGGCGCTGGCTGCGGAGCGCCTGGGCGTCGGCCTTGAGGCCGGCGAGCCGCTCTTTCTCCAGCTCCAGCACGGCGGCCGTCTCCTGGATGCGCTTCGCCTGGTCCGACATGTTCCGGGACAGGCCCTTCAAGTAGCCGAAACGGCGGACGGCCTGGCCGATGTTCTCGCTGGACAGGATGTACATGTACCAGATCCGGCTGTCCCGGTTCTTGTATGCGCCCCGGACAAGCCGGTTGTAGTACAGCGAAAGCGTGTCATGGCGGGCCTGCAGACGGTCGATCTCCCGCTGCCGGACCTGCATGGAGTCATTCAGGGCCTGGATTTCCCGGTCGCTCTCGGCGATGAGCTCCTGACGGGCGGCGATTTTCCGGCGCACCAGCGAGAGGTCCGTGAGCGCCCGGCTGCTGGAACGGGCATTGTCCTTCAGCTGGCGGTTGATGGCGGCGATCTCCTTTTCCAGCTGCGCCTTGCGGGTTTCCTGGCGGCGGGTGTCCTGCGCGGAAACCGCCGCCCCCATGAGGAGCAGCGTCAGAACGATAGGAAGGAAACGTCTCATTTGCCGACGGCCTTCAGGCGGGCGGCCACCCGCTGGTCCAGGTCGGGGATCTCCCCTTCCGTGTTCTTGGCTTTGGCCTGGTCCCAGTACACCTGCGCCAGGTCGTATTCGCCGAGGGCGTAGAGGACCTCGGCGTAATGGTCCATGATGACGGCGCTGTCCTTGCCGCCGTACAGCATCGCGTGCTTGAAGAACGGCTTGGCCTCCAGGTCCTTGCCCATCAGATGCAGGATCCAGGCGAAGGTGTCCAGGTAGGTGGCGTTGTCCGGCTCGGCCTCCACCGTCTTCTTGGACATCGTGTAGGCTTTCTTCAGCTGTTTCCCCTCCAAACTCAGGTAATAGGCGTAGTTGTTCAGGACCGGCGCGTAGGACGCATCCAGTTTCAGCACCTTGTCATAGGCATTGAACGCCGACTTCGAATCGCCTTTCAGATGGTACATGTCACCGATCTGGGTCCAGGAGTTTTTGACCAGTTCCGCATTGCCGGGTTCGCGGGCGATCAGATAGCGGCAGTTGTTGATGACGGCGTCGTAATCCTTCAGATAGTAATTGGCGGAGTTCAGGTACTCCATGAACCCCAGCTCCTGGAAACGGTCGAAGGCGGCGATGCAGCGGTCCCGCACCTCCTCCCAGCGCTCCGTCATCATCAGGATCTGGATGCAGGTGACGGTCTGGCCCAGACTGGCGGGATACAGGTCGGCCGATTTCTTGAAGCATTCGACGCCCTTGTCCAGCTGGCCGGTCGAGTAATAATAACCGCCGGCGGCGGCGAGGATGGTGCTGTCGGAGGGATGCTTCTCCGTCAGCCGGTCCACCATTTCGTTGAATCCGTCCCGGTGCAGGTTGATGATCTTGGGGTCCAGGCTGCGGGTCAGGTTCCCGAGGTACATGCCCTTCGCCGCCGCCGGAACATTGTCATTGTCGACAAACTCGTCCATCGCGGCGAAATACTCCGGATAGCGGCGCGTGGTGCGGAAGACCTCCGTCCGGCCCAGGAGGGCGGGGACATAGTCGCTCTGCGTCCGGATCGACTCCTCGTAACAGGCGAGCGCCAGGGAATCCCTGTATTCGGACAGATAGTAGTCGCCCATCATCGACAGGATGGAAGGGGACGTGAACTGGTCGTTGAAGTCCTCCAGGGCCTTGATGGCCTCCTCGTTCCGGCCCAGCTGACGGAGAATGTCGTAGCGGGTGCCGGCGACCTGTTCGCCCGGCCCGGTGATCTTTTCGATGTCGCCAAGCGTCTCAAGCGCCTTTTCGTATTTCTGCTGCTTGAGGTACAGGCTCAGCAGGTCATACAGGACTTCGGACTTGTCGGGGAATTCCGTGAGGATGCTCTCGTACATCTGGACGACCATATCGTCCTCGCCGGCGGCCTGGTAGAGGTCCGCCAGGCGCCGCTTGTACCAGTAGTTGTGCGGGTCCAGCTCCACGGCCTTCCGCAGGTGGGAGACGGCCGTTTCGGCGTTGCCCAGCATCGCTTCATCCAGTCCCAGGTAGTACCAGACGGCGTCGTTGTCGGGAGCCGCCTTGGAAAGGGTCTGGAGCATCGTTCGGGACTGCGCATACGCGCGGTTATTAAAGAGGGCCACGGCATCCATCAGCTGGTTCTCCACATTCTGCGCAAAGGCGATGGAACTCAGCAGGAACAGAAGCCCGGCCAGCAGGATCCTTCTTCTCATGTTCTTCGTTGACTGTCCAATGTTCATAAGTCCGCTTACAAAAATAATACAATTCACGGAAAATTTTACCAAATTTGTGTCTGCTTACTTTTTTCCAGGGCGGATGAAACGTTTTATCGGCAAATTGCATCTTATAACCTGGACGGCAACGGAAGACCCCCCTGCGGGCGGCGGCACCCTGGAACAGCTGGTTCCTGCCTGCCGGAGCGGCGACCGGGCTGCGCAAAAGCGCCTGTTCGACGCCCTCGCGCCCAAAATGATGGCACTCTGTCTCCGCTACATCGGAGACCGGCCCACGGCCGAGGACGTGCTGCAGGACGGGTTCGTCACGTTGTTTTCCAGACTTGACAGCTATTCGGGGGCGGGATCCTTCGAAGGCTGGGCCCGCAGGATCTTTGTCAATACTGCCCTGATGCATTTGAGGAAGACGGACGCCCTGAAACTCAGTGACGACATCGGTGAAGCCCGGGGGCTTTTCACGGAGGAGGCTACGCCCGTCCAGAAAATGGGATACCGCGAACTGATGGCGCTCATCGCCCGGCTCCCCGCCGACGCCCGGACCGTCTTCAACATGTACGTGATCGAAGGATACTCCCACAAGGAGATCGCGGAATCACTCGGCTTCAATGAAGCCACCTCGCGCTCCAAACTCCAGCGCGCGCGGATCAGGCTGCAGGAAATGATCAAGGAACAGGAGAAAAAATGAAAGAGAACGAATTTGACATATATATCAGGAACCTGATGGCCGGGGCGGAGGAACCCGTCTCCCCGGACCTGTGGAAAGGCGTGGAGGCCGGTCTGGACCGTGCCGCCCGTCATCGTACGGTTCCCGTGTGGCTCTGGCGCGGCCTTGCCGGCACCGGCATTGCTGCGGCCGTCGCGGCGGCCTTTCTGCTGCTGCGTCCTGAAAAAGACCTTTCTAACCAACCAACCATACAACAACCCGTCGCGCAAGCGACAGACGCCCCCCTTCCGGCCGAACTCCGGCCGGAAGAGGACGACGTCACCCCTATCGAAAAACAGGTCACCCGGATCAGGAAGCGTACAGCCTATGCGCCGGAGATTCTGACGCCCGTAGCCACGGAAGAGGAACAACCCCTCACCGCGGAGGTCGAAATGATGCAGCCGGAGCGCAAACCGGACGCCATCACCATTCCCCAGAGCGCTCCGCAGGATTCTTTCGCCTCTGACGAGGATGCCTTCCGGCAGCTCGCCTTCGAGGAGCACAAGACCCGTCGCAAGGGCGAATTCTCGATGAGCATCCTGGGCAACATCCAGTCCAACACCCGGCCGGAGGGTCCGACATCGACCATCCGCCGCACTCCGGGCTTCTTCGTGATGCCCGCCCCGACCGAAACCGGCATCTACCGGGAAGGTACCGAGTTCAGCTTCGGCCTTCCGGTCTCCGGCGGCCTCAGTCTCCGGTACGACTTCAACCCCCGCTGGGGCATCGGCACAGGCGTCGTCTACACGAACCTCAGCCGCTCCTTCCTGGGCGATTATCACGTAGTCGAGAACGGAGCCTTCGCGAAGCAGCTCTTCGACACCGACATCACGAACCAGCAGCACTACATCGGCATTCCGGTGAACGTGTTCTTCAACATTGTGAACACCGGCAACTGGAACTTCCATGTCCGGATGGACGGAATGGGCGAGAAACTCGTGGACAACCACTTCCTCATCCATGACAGCGAAGGTGACATCCACCTCCACCAGAAGACGGCCGGCCTGCAGTTCTCCGCCGGCGTGGGCGTAGGCGTCGAATTCAAGTTCTCCCCGAACGTGGGCATCTACTTCGACCCGACCCTCCGCTACTACTTCGACGGCAACCAGCCCCGCTCCATCCGCACCATCCAGCCCCTCCGCATGGATTTCGAGGCGGGACTCCGTTTTTCACTCGGACGTTAGTTCCAAGTGAAAAATGTAAAGTCCCTTCCCCGAGGGAAGGGATTTAGGGATGGGGTAACGTAGACTGGAGATGGTGGTCTCCAGCGTTAGTTTTATTAAAACACCTACTGAAACAACACAAGTTATCAACAACCTGTGTTGTTTTTTGTTTCCGGGCGCTATCTTCGGCGAAAAAAGGATATGCGCAGCAAGATCGGAATCATCGGGCTCGTCCTCCTCGCGGCGGCCTGCGTCCGGGACCCTCTGTTTCCCGGCACTCCCAGAAGTTCCCACGAACCTCCGTCCGGCCGCCAGCGGGCAGATTCTTCCGCCGGCGAAGACGTCATGCCGCCAGGCGAACATGTTTACATGACCGCCGTCCGTTTTCCGGACGGCTATGCCTGGGATGTGGACACCTGCGCCGTGGAGGGAGAGGTCTGGATCGACCTGTACCGGGACGGGGTGAGGGTCCGGAGCATCCCCGCCGGCGCCAGTATCCACCCGGACATGCACCGCTTCCTGGGCGGACATCTCTATTCCGACTGTTCGACGGAAACGGAGACCGTTCTTTCCCGGGACGGAATCGAAATGTTCCGCTTCGAAGGCAGGGAAGCCGTCCGGGGATTCCTGGTCCGGGAAGACGGAATCCACACCCTCGGCCAGGACCGCGACGGAAGCGGCTTCACCTACCGGATTGACGGCCGGACCGTGTTCCGGAGCGAGACGGGGACCGTCCTGGGGAGCCCGGACGCGCCCGAAGCGCCCGGCGGCGCCTTGACGGAATACGAGGAAGACATCTATTATGTCTGCCGGCTTCCCTCGGAACGGGGCGGTGAATATCAAGTGATGCGAAACGCGGAACGGCATCTGTCTTTCCCGGTCTCCGACGGTACGCTGAATGTCCTGTTCACCGGTGGAAAAGCGGCCCGTGTACAGCAGAGATCCCGCAGCTTCCTCCTGGAGGTGGACGGGAAGTCAACCCTGCTGGGCCTGGGCGGCAGCGCTTGCCTCTGGAGCCGGATGATTCCCTGGGGGGAGGACATCCTGGTCCTCGTCTGCGCCATCAGAACAGGCGGGAAAGGGTATGTTCTGCAGACGTCCGGCGGAAAAACGTTCACCCCGACAGCCGGGGAGACAATCTCGGACTTGATTTCCGACGGAGCAAAGACGGGATGGACCGTGATTGACGGAAGAGGAGACCTCCTGCGCGTCAGATGGTGCGACGGCGCCGTGACGGAAAGCGCGGGCGGAACCCTGGTTTCCGCCCGGTGCGCCCTGGTCCGCGGCGGTCATCTGTTTCTCGCCCTGACCGGCCGTGACGGGGCGCCGAACCGCTTCCAGGAAGATGACGCCTGCACGGACATCCCCTTCAACGGGTATTTCACGTCGGTTACTGTGGAATAATTGCTATCTTTGCGGGTATGATCACGTACCCGAACGTCAAGCTGAACCTGGGTCTCCATGTCCTGCGACGCCGCGAAGACGGCTACCACGACCTGGACACCCTTTTCGTTCCCTATACCGGCTTCCACGACACGTTGGAAATCATCACAGGCGATGACTACAGCCGGACATCGGCCCATTTCCAGGAGGCGTACACGGGTACGCAGATCGTCCAGGGAATCACGCCCGACGGAAAGTTGATGGTGACCATCGCCCGGAAGGAAGGGGTGGACTGGAATCCGCTGAAGGACTTGACGGCCCGGGCCTACGGACTGCTGTCGGAACAGTTCAAACTGCCGCCGATGAAGATTTATCTGGAGAAGACCTCGCCCGTGGGCGCCGGTCTCGGCGGTGGCAGCGCGGATGCCGCATTCGCCCTTCGGATGATTGCGGAGCTCGCCTCCCTGGAACTCTCCGACGCCGAACTCGCCGCCTTCGCCGCCCGCCTGGGCAGCGACTGCGCCTTCTTCGTGTACAACCGGCCCATGCTGGGTTCGGGACGCGGGGAAATCCTCGAGCCCTTCGACATTGACCTTTCCGGATACCGGGTGGAAGTGACTGTCCCTGAAGATATCTCCGTATCCACGGCCGACGCCTACCGGGGCATTGTCCCGAAAGAGCGCGAGCATCCGCTGCGCGAAATCCTGGTCCGTCCCGTCGAAGAATGGAAGGACCTGCTGGTGAACGATTTCGAGACGACCGTCTTCGCAAAGTACCCGCGCCTGGCCGAAATCAAGAAGTCCCTGTATGACGCCGGCGCCGTCTATGCGGCCATGTCCGGCAGCGGATCCGCGCTGTTCGCATTGCACCGGAAATAAACTGTTTTACGTTTCTTTGAAACAACCGTAAACATTTCGCCACATTTTAACGTTTCTTGCCCTCGGTCCCCGCACTTTTCCGTAGGTTCGGGGAAAAAAGAGTATGCTGGTCTATGTACATGGAGCGAAGTGCGTCGGAATCGAGGCGGTTCCGGTCACGGTGGAGGTGGATATTACGCTGGGCATCGGGATTCACCTGGTGGGATTGGCCGACGCGGCGGTGAAGGAGAGTCTGCTCAGGACGGTGACGGCCCTGCAGGCGAAAGGGTTCCGGATTCCGGGGAAGAAGATTGTCATCAACCTGGCGCCGGCGGACCTGCACAAGCAGGGAAGCGGCTACGACGTGCCCATCGCCCTGGGAATCATCGCCGCTTCGGAGCAGCGGGAGCTGCCGGGACTGGAGAAGTACCTGATCATGGGAGAGCTGGGTCTGGACGGAAGCATCCGCTACGTCGCCGGAACCCTGCCCATGGTGGAACTGGCCGTCCAGCACGGGTTCCGGGGGGCCATTCTGCCGGAAAGGTCGGCGTTGGAAGCGGTGGATTTCAACGAAACGCTGGTGTATGGCGTCCGGACGCTGGACGACGTGCTCCGCATCTTGGAGGAGAAGGAAGACCCGTCGGACCTGCTCATCTGGAACACGGAGTGCTACGGAGAGGCCCTTCGGGAAGAGCGGGAGCGGCCCGTGACGGCCGAATACATGGACTTTGCCGATATCCTGGGGCAGGAAAGCGCGAAGCGGGGCGTTGAAATCGCGGCCGCGGGAAACCACAATCTTCTTTTTGTCGGCGCCCCGGGCTCCGGCAAAAGCTCCATGGCGAAGGCCGTGGCGGGCATTCTGCCGCCGATGACCCGGGAAGAATCGTCGATTACCTCCAAAATCTGGTCGGTCGCGGGTAAAACAACGGGGCATCTCGGCCTCATGCGGCGCCGCCCGTTCCGTGCTCCGCACATATCGGCATCCAAAGCCGCCATCCTGGGCGGAGGCAGCGGGGAGAACATCCTGCCCGGAGAGGTAAGCCTGGCGTCCGGGGGCGTACTCTTCGCCGACGAATTCTGTGAAGCACCCAAATCCACACTGGAAGCCCTCCGCGGACCGCTGGAGGACCGGAAGGTCACCATCTCCCGCCTCAAGGCGAAAATCGTCTATCCCGCCTCCTTCATGCTCATCGCCGCCTCCAATCCCTGCCCCTGCGGTTACTACGGCGAAGGCGAACGCTGCACCTGCACCGTCGGGGCGCGGTCGGCCTACCTCTCGAAGCTCAGCGGCCCGATCATGGACCGCATCGACCTGCAGCTCTGGATCCATCCCGTGCAGACCTCCGCCCTCATCGAAGGACGGAAAGGCGAACCCTCCGCCGCCATCGCCGCCCGGGTCCTGAAAGCGCGGAACATCCAGCAGGAACGGTTCGCCGGCACCGGCATCTTCACCAACGCCGAGATGTCCTCCAAGCTTCTGGAGCGATTCTGCCCCCTTTCCGATGACTGCAAGTCCACCCTGGAACGCATCATCGACCGCCTGGGCCTCTCCGCCCGCGCCTACACCCGCATCATCAAAATCGCCCGCACCATCGCCGACCTCACCGGTCTCCCCGACATCCAGCCCGGCCACCTCCTTGAGGCCGCCGGCTACCGCTTCCTGGACCGGCGGAATATTCTGGATTTATGATTATCTTTGCAAGGCGATGAGACACGAAATCCATATCAGGGACCTGAATGACCTGGACCGGGCCGCCGGAGAGTTCCTCGAGGCGGTCGGGGAGCACAGGCTTATCGCCTTTTATGCCCCGATGGCGGCGGGGAAGACGACCTTCACGACGGCGGTGTGCAAGCGGCTCGGCGTCAGCGAAGATGCTGTGAGCTCCCCCACCTTCGCCATCGTGAACGAATACCGCACCGGCTCGGGAGAGCCGATGTATCACTTTGATTTCTATCGCATCGAGCGGCTGGAAGAGGCCTATGACATCGGCCTGTTCGATTATCTGGACAGCGGCTGTCTCTGCCTGATGGAATGGCCGGAGAACATCGAAGAGCTGCTCCCCGAGGAGACCCTCAAAGTCCGGATCCAAGTCAACCCGGACCACTCCCGGACGCTTTCCTGGGAGGACTAAAGCTTGGAAGGAATGACCCGCAGGCGGTCCTGGTAGATGGATTTCAGGCGTTCGACGGCGGCGTGGAAAGACATGTTCTCGTCCCCGTTGATGATGTAGCCGCCGTTCTGGGAAGCGTCTTCCGCCGGATTCCACATCGCGAAATTCAGCCGGGCCGACTCCGTGAGCAGTTTCTCACATTCATCCATATAGTCCGGAATGGTCTGCAGTTGCGGCAGCAGTTCGTTGAAACGGGCCTTCAGCTTCGCCTCGAAGGCGGGGTCCTGGCGCAGCCGCTCATACCAGATGGCGTTTCCGTTGATGAGTCCCGTGCGGGCGTGGGGGGACGTGTTGTACGACAGGACGCCCCAGTCGAAGTCCCAGCAGGGGCCGGCGACCAGTTTTCCGCCACGGTCCTTGTGCATGAACACGCTGCCCGGATTCCCCAGTTCGTGGTTGCCCATCACCTCGAAGACGATCCAGTAGTCGATGAAGGAATCCACGTCGATATACTTCGCATAGCCCTTGTCAGGATCCTTGAAGTCATTGCCGTACAGCGTGTTGGCCGTTTCGGAGATGTAGCCTTTGATGTAGGTGAGCTGCTGCGGGGTCAGGTCGTCGGGGTCGGGATACTTGACCCCGAAGGGAATGCCGTTCCCCCACTGGTTGTTATGCCCGTGCGGATCGGTCCACTGGACCTCATTGTCATAATGGAAGTCCAGTTCCAGCAGGTAGCCGCCGGTGACGGCGTCGCCGACATTGTCCTGCGGCGTCATCTCGGTGATATCCACCCGGTGGTTGTCCACCCGCACCTGTTCGATCAGAAGATACGAGCCCAGATGCTTCCCGTTCAGCACCAGCTCCACCGGCACGCATCCGGGGGTCCAGTCGAGATTCGTCATGGAGGCAACCTTCATCGACACGAGATTCCGCATCAAGGTCCGGTCCATGAAGTTGGCCAGCAGCACCCAGCGCTTGTGCTTGTGCATCCCGAAGATGTGCTGCTTCTCGTCCAGCTTGATCAGATAGGGTTTCTTGGGCCAGTACCAGGTCGTGTTTCCGCGGCCGCGGATCTCACAGGCCACCTCATCCAGCCCTTCATACTGGGCGGCGCCGCGAATCTTCATCGTGGCCTTGACGTAGGTCTCTTTGGACGTGACGGCCTTGCCGCGTTCCGTATCGACATAGACCGTCGGCAGGCCGGTTTTCACCAGGATGCCATAGCCGGCGCCCTCGCTCCGGACCGTAAAATACCCGGAGGGAACGAAAGTGGTCGAGGCCAGATAGTTGCTGTTCTCCACCATCAGCCGCACTTCCCGGATATAATCCTCCGCCTCCCCCGAATCCGTCAGAGTAGCGGTGTAAGCGCCCGCTTCCGCTCCGGGGACAATCCGGGTGATCTTGAATTCCGACGGGACCTTCCCGTCCTTTCCCATCAGGCGCACCTGGCACTGCGGCGAATCCGCCGCATAATTGAAAGCGTATCCCGGTTCCTCCACGCGGAAGGAGATTTCCACGCTTCCTCCGGACTGCAGGACCAGGGTCGTTTCCGCTACGGTAACGGAGAGCAGCCGGTCTTTCTTCTCCGGCTCGGGGTCTTCCCGACGACAGGCGGCCGCCACAAAGAGGGCGGCCGTCAGAGCCATCGACACTTTCAACCAGAAACGCATCATCTCGAATCTATTCTTTCCAGCGGACGGACTGAATCGCCTTCGCCGGCACTTTGCAGGCGACGGAATGCTTGTCCGTGACAAAATTGACCATCACTTCCGAGCTCCCCTCATTCAGGAGCAGCAGCGCCTGGGAGCCGTCCGGATTCCGGTACCACTGATAGGTGAGACCGGATGTTTCATAGCCTTTTGTCCCCAGCCGCACGGCGCCCGGCAGCAGGACTTTGGAGCAGTGCGCCACGTTGTAGTAGTGGCTGTTGCGCGTGATGGTCTTATGGTCTTTGACGGACAGGGTGACGGCGCCGAAGCAGGTGCTGCAGCCGCCGGGACGGAAAGGTTTCCGCTCGCTGTCCAACATCAGGTTCCAAAGAGTCACGCCCCTGCCGAAGCGGCCCAGCGTCCCCAGGAAAATGTCCCGGAAATCATTGATGAGGCAGCCGTCAAAGGAATAGTTCCAGGTGCCGATGGACGCTTCCGTGAAGTAGATGTCCTTGTCGGGATAGGCGTTGTGAATCTTGTCCAGCGTGGAGACATGGCCGCCGTAGTTGTGCCAGGCGCTTCCGGCCACGTATGACGCCGCCTCCGCGTCTTCCAGGATATGGAGCGGGTAGTCCCGCTGGGAGGCGATGTCATCGTAGTTGTAGTTATGGTCGAACAACAGGATTTTGGCCTTGACGCCCGCCGTACGGAACGCCGGTCCGAGCGCCTGCTTGATGAAGTCCCGCTGGTCCTCCCAGGGCATGTACAGCGACATGGAATTGCCCCGGTTCAGCGGCTCGTTCTGCAGGGTGACGGCATAGATGGGATAACCCCGTTTCTCCATCTCCCGGATCCAGCGCACGAAATAGTCGGCATAATCCCGGTAATAAGCCGGGTTCAGCCGGCCGCCCGTCCAGCTGTCATAGGGCGCGCCGCTCTTTTCGTTGATTTTCATCCACTTGGGGCAGCTCCAGGGCGAGGCGATGATCTTCACCGCCGGATTGATCTTGAAGATCTGGTCCAGGACCGGGAACAGCCATTCCTGGTCCAGCGGATGCACGGCGAAGTTCTCCATTCCGGGCTCGTCGCACCAGGTGAACTCGTCCAGGGAGAAGTCGGAGCCGCCGATGCACACCCGGATGAGGGACGACCCCAGGCCTTCCTCCCGGCTGAAGAGCTCCGTCAGGAAGGCGGTCCGCTCTTCAGCGGGCATCAGCAGCAGGTTGTAGCAGCTGGCCTGGGTGATGGCCAGGCCGAATCCGTCCACCTCCTGGAAAGTCTCTCCGCTGCGCTCCACCTTGTAGAAATGCACGTCATCCGGTTTCTTCAGGGCAATCGTGCTCTCATCAAGCCGCTTGCCCGACACGGACGTGGTATAAACGGTGGCTACGGAGCCGTCAGGAGCCGGCGGCACAGGCGCAGGATCGACATCGGGTTTCTCGCCGCACCCTGCCAGGAGGGCCGCCGCAAAGGAAAGAATCAGAGGGGACATTTTCATCGGCCTGCCCTGTTATCATTCAACCGTAAAGGACACCGGATCTCCGGAGGCGCTGTCTCCGGCCACCCAGAGCTGGAAGTCGCCGGACTCCACCTTCTTCACACCGTCCAGGCCGTAGAAAGCCAGGTCGGACACGGGGATCCGGAATTCCAGATTCCTGCTTTCTCCGGCCTTCAGGGCCACGCGCTCGAAAGCCTTCAGTTCCTTCACCGGGCGGGTGATGGAACCCACCAGGTCGCGGACGTACACCTGCACAACTTCCGTACCGTCACAATCGCCGGTGTTGGAGAGCGTCAGGGAAACCTTGATCTCGTCCTCCTTCCCGTACGCGGCCTTGTCCAGGGCGATACCGGAATAAGCGAAGGTCGTGTAACTGAGGCCATAGCCGAAGGGGAACAGCGGATAGGCGCCATAGTCCAGATAGTAGGACGTATTCCCCAGCGAAGTCTGGCCCGCCTCCATTCCGATGTCGTCGAGGAGGGTTTCGCCATTGTAGGGCCGGCCGGTCATGTTGTGGCTGTAGTAGAGCGGAGCCTGACCCACCGTGCGGAGGAAGGTGACCGGCGTCTTGCCGGAAGGGTTCACATCGCCAAAAAGGAGGTTCGTCAGCGCGGGACCGCCCATCGTTCCGGGATGGAAGGCGTAGAGCATGGCGTCACAGTTCGGGAGGTCACGCTCGACGGTGAGCGGGCGTCCGGCCATCACCGTGGCGACGACCGGCTTCCCGGCAGCCTTCAGGGCCGCGAGCAGTTCGCTCTGGGAGCCCTTGAAGTTCAGGTCGGCCAAAGCGTGGGCCTCTCCGGAGAGGATGGCTTCCTCACCCAGGAAAACCAGCACCACATCGGCGCGGCGGGCGGCGGCCACCACATCCGGGAAAGCGTTCCGCTTTTCACGGCTGTAGCGCAGGCCGGGGACATAGGTCACCTTGCCCGGGAAGCGCTCCTGGAGCGCCTTCAACGGCGTGACCGTATGGGTCTTCTCTCCATCGAAGGCCCAGGTGCCCAGCTGGTCATGCGGGGCGTCAGCCATGGGTCCGGTCACCAGGATGGAACGGACGGCATCGGCCTTCAACGGCAGCACGCCGTCGTTCTTGAGCAGGATGGCCGACTCCTCGGCGGACCGCTGCGCGGCGGCGAGATGCTCCGGGGCATACTGCACGGCGGCGCCCTTCTCCACATCCACATAGGGATGCTCGAAGAGCCCCAGCTGGAACTTCACCCGGAGGATGTTCCGGACGGCGTTGTCAATGGCCGCTTCCTTCACGGCGCCGGTCTTGACCAGCTCCTCCAGATGCGACAGGTAGCCATAGGTCATCATGTCCATGTCCACCCCCGCCTCCAGGGCCTTCCGGGCCACGTCTTTGCGGTCCGTACCGAATCCGTGGGCAATCATCTCGCCCATGGAGTTCCAGTCAGTGACCACCAGGCCGTCAAAGTTCCATTCCCCGCGGAGGATGTCCTTCACAACGAAGGTGTTGCCGGTGGAAGGGACCCCGTCGTTGTCATTGAAAGACGTCATCAGCGTCATGGCGCCGGCCTTCACCGCCGCCTCGAACGGCGGCAGATAGACGTTGCGCAGCTGACGCTCGGTCAGGAACGTGCTGTTGTAGTCACGGCCGCCTTCCGCGGCGCCGTAGCCCACGAAGTGCTTGATGCAGGCGGCCATGGAGGTCGTGTCCTGCTGCCGGCCCTGATAGCCGTACACCATGGCCTCGGCCATCCGGGCATCCAGAAACGTGTCCTCGCCGCTGCCCTCGGCAATGCGCCCCCAGCGCGGGTCGCGGGCGATGTCCAGCATGGGCGAAAAAGTCCAGCGGACGCCCTGCGCCGTCGCTTCCAGGGCGGCGGTACGCGCGCCTTCCTCCACCAGGGCGGGGTCGAACGTGGCGGCCAGGCCCAGCGGAATCGGGAACACGGTGTGGAATCCATGGATGACGTCCCGGGCCACCAGCAGCGGGATGCCCAGCCGGGACTCCTCGATGCTGATGCGCTGGAACTCGTTGACCTTCCCGGGATCCACCTCGTTCAGGATGGACCCGATCTGGCCTTTCCGGAGGGCGTCGGCATAGTTGGCCACATCGCCGCCCGCGGAAACCTGGTTCATCTGGCCGATCTTCTCCGCCAGGGTCATCCGGGAAAGAAGCCGCTCGACACGCTGCTCGATTTCAGGGGTGGAACCCACCGTGCCGGTCTTCCGCTCCTGGCAGGAGACCAGCGCGGCGAGAACCGCAAGCATCAGGATTCTGGTATGTTTCATGGTCTATTTCTTGGTGAATACGCGGACGTAATCGATCTCGTAAGTGGCGGGCAGCATCGATTCGCTCACCGTTCCGCCCATATTTCCGCCCCAGGCCATGTTGAACTTGAGGTAGAAGGGGGCGTCGAACGGCCAGGCGTCATAGCCCTTGTTCTCATTCTTGAACACCAGGTGCTGTTTCCCGTCGATATAGAACTTCATCTCGGTCGCCGTCCATTCGAGCGCATACACATGGAACTGGGACGCCGCATCGGCAACCGGCTGCACGTGGGTCTTCTGCGTCCCCGCCGGCCAGTTGTAGGCGTTGCAGTGGATGCTGGAGGACGACTTGTTCTTCCCCTGGGTGGAGATGGCATACTCCATGATGTCGATCTCGCCGTCACCGGGCCAGGTCTTGAAGTTCTGCGGCATCATCCAGAAGGCGGGCCAGCTGCCCGGGACGTCGGACACCTTGATGCGCGCCTCGAACCAGCCGTAGGTCCAGTAGCGCTTGGTGTTCATCCGGATGGAATAGACGGTGCCGCCGATCTTTTTCGCCTGAATCTTCAGGGTCCCGTCGGAGATGAACGCGAGGTCCTCCCCGCTCTTGGAACCGGCCACATACTCCTGCAGCTCGTTGTTGCCCCAGCCGCCGCCACCGGTCTCGTACCACCAGTCGTCAAGCGAAGGCTTTCCGGCATCCTCGAACTCCTCGTGCCAGTTCAGCGCATAGCCTTCGGGAACCACGATCTCACCCGGATCCGGCGGAAGGTCCTCTTCGCTGAAGCCCTGTTTGACAGGAACTTCCAGCGTCTTGGACCCGTACCGGAACGTAACGGTGTTCTCGCGTTCCTTGCCGCTCCGGTTGGTGGCGAGCGCAACCTTCACCTCCGAAGTGCCTTTGATGCCGCCCGAAGGGGTCACCGTGCACCAGTCCTTGTCGGCCGCCGCAACACCCCAATCTCCGGTGGCATTGACGGTAAGGACAACCGTCTGCGCCTCGTAGTTGGCGTTCACGCTGGAGGGATTGACCGACAGCGTGATTTCGGCAGGCGGGGACGGGACCGGATCAGACCCGCAGCCGCAGGAGAAGTTGAGAAGGGTTGCCGCACAAAGCAGCAGCAACCCTTTCATGGAAGTACGTACGGTCATTTCTCGCGGATGACGAAGTCCTTGATGGTGATCTGGGTTCCGACGGGCATCCGGCCGAAGTCGAAGATGAGGAGGAGCGTCTCGTCGCTGGCCATCGTCATCTCCTCCCGCTCGTACACCAGCGGAGTGCCGCCGGTGATCTCGACGCCGCCGTCATAGAAGAATTCGACGCCGCCCGGATCGCTTTCGGACGTATTCTTGAGGGTGATCACGCCGCTCTCCGTGGACTCGATGGTGACCGAATAGTAGTACGTGGCGGAAGGATCGATCTCGAAGTTCGTGTGGATCTTCGCCTGGCCCATCCACTCCTCACCGCCGGTTCCCTCGGGAATCGTCAGCGTGACGACGCCGTTCGACAGGACGCCCTGGGGATCCAGGCCGCCGCCCCAGCCCTGGGCGGTGAACCAAGTCTCGAGACGAGCCTCGATGGGCGTGACCTCGCTGACCTCGATATCGCTGATGGTGACCTCCGTACCGGGGGCGAGACGGCCGAAGTCGAAGATGATCATCATGTTCTCGCTGCTGTCCATGCTCAGACCGTTCTTCTGGAGGAGGAACGTCTCGCCGGCCTCAAGCTCGAGCTCGTTGTCATAGAAGAACTCGACGCCGCCCGGATCGCTCGCGGAGGTGTTCTTCGCGGTGAAGGTGCCGCCGTCGGAAGCCGTGATCTTCGCGGAATAGTTGTATTTCGCCTTCGGGTTGATGGCGATGCCGGTGTGCAGCTTGACCTGTCCCATCCACTCGGCGCCGCCCACGCCGGCGGGCACGGTGAGGGTCACCGTTCCGTTCGCGTAGCTTTCCTGAGCATCGAGTCCGCCCGACCAGTCGCCGGGGCTGAACCAGGTTTCGAGTTCGCCATAGGTGCTGTCGGTGAAGAGGTTGTCGCTCTGGGAGTAGATGTACTCGCCCTTGTATTCATCGTCACCGCCGGGACCGGCCTGGCCGTCCTTGGGCTTGAAGATGAGCTGCCAGGAGATGATGCCGTCGAAGCAGGGCACCAGGACCAGTTTGTCAGCGGTGTTCTCCTTGATGTAAAGTTTGGTAGGCTGGGTAAGCACCTCGGGCCTCGGGACATAGGTGAAGAAGATGCCGGCCGGGAGTTCGATGTAGTCGCCGTTGGCGTCGGAACCCAGGGTATAGGTGGCTTCCTGGCGCTGGGCGGGCGCGTCGTAGTCGGTCTTGCCGTCGCCGGAATAGCTGTGGCCGTCGGGCAGGTAGCCGGACTCCCAGTTGCAGTAGACCAGGCCGTCGGCGCCCGGATCGAAGACATAGCCGCCGTTCTTGAAGAAGGTGATCTCGTCATCGGTCACGCCGAAGCTGTCCTTGTCGTGCGGAGCGGCGCTCCACCACTCGGTCGGATTTCCGGGACCGGAGCCGCAGCCCATGTAGCCCTGGGCGTCGTTGTCCAGGATCCAGGTCTTGCTCTCGAAGCCGAACAGCGGATCGGCCGCGTCGGGGTTGGAGCCGAACGGAACGAATTCGTAGTACCAGGAGATGCCGTCCTGGTTGTCGGGCGTGAAGACCGTCGCCATCAGCTTGAGCTTCTTCTTCATCTCGGAAGTCTTGGTCTCCAGCACCTGGTAGCGGGGCTCGGAAACGATGCTCTTGTGCGGGACATAGGAAAGTTCGCTGCCAGCCTCCAGCACGAGGAAGATCTCCTCGATGCCGGCGTCGTTCCAGTTGTTCTCGAAGGTGTACTTGGAAGTCTTCTCCTCGGTGGCGAAGAGATAGTCCTCATCGGCGGTCTTGTACTCGGACTTGTACTCGGAACCCTTGTTGGCGTAGGCCATGCCGTCGCCGGGGTCGAAGGTGTAGTTGCCCGAAGCGTCGAAGGTCATCACGTCATCATACAGGAAGCCCTTCTTGCCGTTGGCCTCGCAGGACCACCAGCCCAGCGGATTGCCCACGGGGCCGCAGCCGAAGTGACCGTTCTCGGTGCTGTTCCACACCCAGTCCGCGGCATCGCCGCCGGAAACGGCCTTGACGTACGGAGACGGATCGAACGGATCGCGATAGGTGTTGTCGAGGGTGAAGGTCTTCACCAGGGAGCCCTGGGAGATGCCGTTGGCGTTGTACGCCTTCACTTCCACGGTGTATTCACCCGCATCACGGAAGCGGAGGGCGATGTTGTTGTCGGTGTAGGAGTACTTCTTGGAGGCTTTTCCGTCGATCTTCTGGTCGCCGAAAATCCACACGGGAACCACTTCCCGGTTGTTCATCACGAAAGTGACATAGTTGGTCGACTGGTCCACCGAGATGGTCACGTCCAGATCGGAAGCCTGGGGAAGGCCGGCCTGGTTCGGCACGGGGTACTCAGGAGTGCAGGCGGCTGCGGAAACGGCCAGCGCCGCGATTGCGATGTATTGCCAGATTGTTTTCATGGTCGCCGGGTATTAATAGTTGTTCTGAACGAGGTTCGGATCCTTGTCGATTTCGCCCTGCGGAATGGGCCAGTACTTCTTGCTCTCGGTCCAGTCGGTCTGGCGGTACGCGTGGTTGTCCGCCTTGAGGACGGAAGCTGCGAGGCCGCTGCGGACGAGGTCCCAATAGCGCTTGCCTTCGCCCACGAACTCCTTGTGGCGCTCCTGGATGATGTCATTGCGGGACGTGCCGGTGTCGTGGCAGTTCGCGCGGTCGCGGACCTGCTGGAGATAGCTGCTGCCATCCTGTCCGAGAAGGACGGAAAGTTCGGCGGCGTTCAGCAGGGTCTCGGCGTAGCGGTAGATGCGCTCGTTGTTGCAGTAGTTGACGTTGTCGGAAGCCTTGTAACCGTGGTTGCCGCCTTCGCGGGCGATGTACTTGAGGTTCCAGAAGCCCGTATCCTGCCAGCGCGGGGTGTATTCCGCACCGGGATGCTCGGCGGCGTACTTCTCGAAGTTCAGGATGCCGCCGTCCTTGCGGATGTCGTCGTCGTCATACATGTCGTAGGCCGTCTTGGCGATGGTGCCGAAGCCCCAGCCCTCGTGGTAGTCGGGCACGTTCTTCGGGGCGGGAATGCCGGTGAGGATGGAGTTCACCTGGCCGCCGGCCGCGATGGAGTTGCCCCAGTCGCGGATACCGCCTTCGGACATGTAGTTGATCTCCCAGATGGATTCCGGGCCCCACTCGCCGCTCTCTTCCCACATGCCGGCGAAGTCGGAGACCAGAGAATACTGGCCGCTGGAGATGATCTCCTTCATGTAGTTCAGGGCGGTCTGATAGCGGGTCTGGTCGTTCTGGTACAGGACGGCCTCGGTGTACAGCATGTAGGCCATGGCCTTGGTCACGCGGCCTTCGTCGCCCACGGCGGCCTTCATGGGAAGGACATTGGCGGCGATGGCGTCCTCGATGAGCTTGATGAATTTCGCATACACCTCGTCGTGATTCAGCTGAGGAGCGATGTATGGGGCCTCCAGGAGCTCCTCCCAGTAAGGAACGTTGCCCCAGAGCTTCCAAAGCATGTTGTAATAGTAGGCCATCAGGACCTTGGCCTCGGCCACATAGAGCTTCTTGGTGGCCTCGTCCACGCCTTCGGCTCCGTCCACATATTTGATGAGGGTGGCGGCGCGGTTGATACCGGAATAGTTGACCGTCCACATCTGGTTGGGAACGTCGGTGGAGGTGGCCGTGTAGTAGTGCGTCTTCACGATGATCGGCTGGTCGCCTTCGTTGGAGCCGCCGGCGTACACGTCGTCGCCCATCACGTCGAAGATGAGGTGGAGGTTGTCATACTGGCCGAAAGCGTAGTCGTACCACTCGAGGGGGTCGTAGGCGGCCACCAGGCACTGGAAGAGACGCTCCGGCGTGTTGAAGTACTCGTCAAGCGGTTCGGAACTGTTGTGCCGGGGATTGATGAAATCCTTGGAGCAGGCAGTCAGAAGAACGGCGAGGGCGCTGAGTGCGAAAACTATCTTTTTCATATCCGTAGTCTGTTAGAAAGTTACATTGACACCAAAGGTGACGGTCCTGTTCTGAGGATAGACACCGCGGTCGACGCCGACTTCCCTGAAGCCGCCGGAAACCTCCGGATCGCAACCGGTGTACTTGGTGAGCGTGAATGCGTTCTCCACCTGGCCATACACCCTCAGGCGGGAGATGAAGGCATACTTGGTGAAGCTGGCGGGCAGCGTGTAACCCAGCTGGATGTTGCGGGCGCGGAGGAACGAG
>JAEEGJ010012900.1_pt1 | contig 20498 bp, 16 predicted proteins | sample 8958761 | NCBI WGS metagenome assembly JAEEGJ01 (sample SAMN16246546, study PRJNA631951) | gut metagenome | biome: gut microbiome; feature: rumen; material: RS-attached | host: Bos | place: Iran: Karaj | collected 2018-10
GTTTGCAAAAGTACGCAAAAAAACGTAACTTTGCAACCGCAATGGCAATTATTCTAATCGTTTTAGCATATTTCGCAGTTCTTTTCACCGTCGGCAGGCTTACCAGTAGGCGGTCAACAAACGAGGCGTTCTACCGTGCCGACCGCCGCTCGCCGTGGCCGATGGTGGCTTTCGGCATGGTGGGAGCCAGTATCTCGGGTGTCACCTTCGTCTCGGTGCCGGGCATGGTGCAGTCGTCGCAGATGACCTACCTGCAGGTCTGCTTAGGCTTCATTGTCGGCTATGTTGTCGTAGCCTTCGTGCTGTTGCCGCTCTACTACCGCCTTAACCTGACCACCATCTATACCTATCTGGGCCAGCGGTTGGGGCGGCAGTCCTACCTCTCGGGGGCGTGGTTCTTCCTGCTGTCGAAGATGACGGGCGCTGCCCTGAAGTTCTACGTTGTCTGCATGGTGCTGCAGGAGTTTGTCTTCGACGCGCTCGGCATTCCCTTCTGGGCGGGCGTCGTGGGACTTGTGCTGCTCATCTGGCTTTACACCAATCGGGGCGGCATCAAGACACTCGTCGTCACCGACACCGTGCAGACCGTCTGCCTGCTCACGGCGCTTCTCCTTATTATATATAAGGTGACGGGCGATCTCGGTCTGTCGTTGGGCGACGCCGTGCAGGCCGTGGCCGACAGCCCGATGAGCCGCGTCTTCGTGATGGACGACTGGGCATCGCCCCGCAACTTCTGGAAGCAGTTCCTCAGTGGCGTGTTCATCGTCGTCGTCATGACGGGCCTCGACCAGGACATGATGCAGAAGAACCTGACCTGCAAGACGCTGCGCGAGGCGCAGAAGGACATGTGCAGCTATGGCGTGGCCTTCGTCCCCGTCAACCTGCTGTTCCTCTCGCTCGGCGTGCTGCTCACCATGCTCCCCGCTACCTCCGGCGCCACTGGCGACGCCCTTCTCCCCGCCTACGTCCACACCTTCCTCGCAGAAGGCGACTCCGTCGCCGCCATCCCCGCCATCTTCGTGCTTGGCATCGTCGCCGCCTCCTTCTCCACCGCCGACTCTGCCCTGACGTCGATGACCACCAGCTTCTGTGTCGACGTGCGCCAGCGACCTGCCGACGTGCAACTGCGGCGCCGTGTCCATCTGCTGATGTGCTTAGTCTATGCGATGTTTATCATCCTGTTCCGCTATGTCAACAGTGCCTCGCTCATTGACGCCATCTACACGATGGTCGGCTATACCTACGGTCCGCTGCTCGGACTGTTCGCCTTCGGACTCCTCACCCGGTGCCGCGCTGCTGACCGTTTGGTCCCATATATCTGTGTGGCCTCGCCCCTGCTTTGTCTTGCTATCGATGTTCTGGCACAGTCGCAGTGGGGTTATCATTTCGGCTACGAACTGCTGATGCTCAACGGACTGCTGACGTTCGCGGGCCTCTGGGGCAGTTCGGCCTATAAATTTTTCTCTTGATTTCTTGTTTTTATTTCGCTATAAATGTTTCATATTCGTCTCACAGGCCGTCTCGCAGGCGTGTTTTTGGGTAAAAAAAGTTAAATTCAAGCCTTTCCGGTATGAAATAGCAAAAAACATGGTGGACTTTCCCAATTATTTTCGTACATTTGCACACGAAAAGATTTTTAATGGTTAAGGTTTATGGTTGATTAATTTAGTTTTAAAGTAAAAGAAAGCCTCGCTGTGAAGCGGGGCTTTCTTGATTTTCCGTACGTCTAAAATGTTTTCAAGTATGATTCATCAGGTAGCGTTCTGCCTCTATTGCAGCTTGGCAGCCACTGCCTGCTGCTGAGATAGCCTGACGATAGACGGGGTCGGCGCAGTCGCCGGCAACATAGATGCCGGGCAGCTTGGTGCGCGGCGTGCCGTCAATCTTCTTGAAGTAGCCCGTCTCGTCGGTGTCGAGCCACTCGCGGAAGATGTCGGTGTTGGGCTTGTGGCCGATGGCCAGGAAGAAGCCGTCGATCTGAATGTCGACCAACTCTTCGTCTGGCTCACCCTTGCGCTTGACCAGGTGGGCGCCTTCCACGCCGTTCTCGCCGAACAGGCCGAGCGTGTTGTGCTCGAAGAGAATCTCGATGTTCTCACGTTCGCGGACCCGCTGCTGCATGACCTTTGAGGCCCGGAGAAAGGGCTTGCGCACTATCATGTACACTTTCTTGGCAAGACCGCTCAGATAGAGGGCGTCCTCGCAGGCGGTGTCGCCGCCGCCGACCACGGCCACCGTCTTCTTGCGGTAGAAGAATCCGTCGCAGGTGGCACAGGCCGACACGCCCTGGCCGTTGTACTTGCGCTCGTCGTCGAGCCCTAAGTACTTGGCCGAGGCACCGGTGGCTATGATGACGGTGTCGGCCTCAATCTCGGTGCCATCGTCGGCGGTGCAGACGTAGGGAGCCTTCGAGAAGTCAACCTTCACGATCTCGCCGTCGCGGATGTCGGTGCCGAAACGCTCGGCCTGCTCGCGCAGGTCCATCATCATCTGGTTGCCGTCGACGCCCTGCGGGTAGCCGGGGAAGTTCTCTACCTCGGTGGTCTGCGTCAGCTGGCCGCCGGGCTGCATCCCGCAGTACTCAATGGGGCTGAGATTGGCGCGGGAAGCGTAAATGGCAGCGGTATACCCTGCGGGCCCGCTGCCAATGATTAAGCATTTGGTATGTTGCATGTCACTCTTCACTCTTCACTTTTCACTCTTCACTTCAAAAGCTCCTCTATTTGCTTGGCGATGTTCTCAATCTTCTCGGTCGGTTCGAAGCGGGCAACCACCTGTCCCTTCTTGTTGACGAGGAACTTGGTGAAATTCCACTTGATGTCGGGCTTCTGCTGGTAGTCGGGGTCGGCCTTCGACAGCATGTCGTCGAGGATGTGGGCGATGGGGTGCTCCATGTCCCAGCCGGCAAAACCCTTCTCCTGCTGCAGGAACTTGTAGAGCGGGTCGGCATCGTCGCCGTTTACCTTGATTTTCTTGAAGCGCGGGAAGTCGGTGCCGAAGGTCAGCTTGCAGAACTCGTGGATGCTCTCGTCGGTGCCGGGAGCCTGCTGCCCGAACTGGTTGCAGGGGAAGTCGAGAATCTCGAATCCCTCAGCGTGATACTTCTTGTAGAGTGCCTCCAGCTCGTCGTACTGCGGGGTGAAACCGCACTTGGTTGCCGTATTGACAATCAGCAGTACCTCGTTAGCATACTCTTTGAGCGACACGTCCTTACCTTTCCTGTCCTTGACAGTAAAATCATAAACTGTTTTCATTGTTTTGTTTTTGTTATTGATGAACCTATTTGATTTCAACCGCAAATTTAGGCATTTTCCCCGTTACTGCCAAAGGTTTTACGGAAATTTCACAAAAAAAGAAGTGCGCCGGGGTATATGCAACTACCACGGACGCACTTCTTATGGTTTCTCTTCAGTGTGAAATATCTTATTTCTTCGCAGCCTTACCGTAGCGGCTCATGAACTTATCGACGCGACCGGCCGTGTCAACGAGCTTGCTCTTACCGGTATAGAACGGGTGAGAGGTGCTTGAGATTTCGACTTTTACCACTGGGTAAGTTTCACCTTCGAATTCTACTGTGTCGTTAGTCTTTGCCGTAGACTTCGTAAGGAACATATCGCCGTTGGACATGTCACGGAACACGACGGGGCGATAGTTTTCTGGATGAATTCCTTTTTTCATTTCTGTTGTTTCTTGTTTGTTAATGATAATTTCGGGCTGCAAAGGTACGATGTTTTTTTCAATTAGGCAAACTTTTCTTTTCTTTTTTTTCTCACAGCTCATTTTTCCCCTGCTTTTTCCCCGGTAAAACAAAAAAAATACAAACGTCAGACTAAAATTTTGCTTTTTTCTTTGCAGGTTCTGAAAAAATTCTTAATTTTGCACGGAAATATGGAACCAAGACAGTCGTGAGACTGTGTTCCTCTCTATTTATTTTTGGTATTATACCTTATATATTGTAGCAATAAACATGTTTAATAATAAATTTTTTAGTTCTAATGAAGAAAAAAATTGTAAATGCATTGCTCATGATGGCTGTGGTTGCACCATCAGTGGGTTCATTAGTGTCCTGTAAGGACTACAATGAGGATCTTAACACGGAGCTGAGGAGCGAACTTGCCAAGGAAGCAAGCCTTCGTGAGGCCCTGCAGACTCAGGTTAACAGCCTGAAGGCTACTGTAGACGCTATCAACTCCTGCAAGTGTGACCTGACACAGTATTACACCAAGGTCGAGGCTGACAACAAGTTCCTGACTCAGAGCTCTATTCAGAGCTATCTGGACCAGGTGTCGGCCAACAAGGCAGCCATTGATCAGCTGCAGGCTGCCATCGACCTTATCAATGGTAAGTTGGGCAGCTTAGGCGACAAGACTATTGTTGAGCAGCTGAACGAGATGAACACAACCATTATCAGCGTCAAGGCTATTGCCGACGAGGCTTTGGAATTGGCTAAGAATGGTGGTAAATGCACTTGCAACTTCACTGAAATCAATCAGAAGATTGACAACCTGGAGAAGCTGGTTGCCGGTTGGGATGGCAAGTTGGCCGATGTCAACAAGAAGGCCGCCGATGCTATGGCTAAGGCTGAGACCAACGAGGCTTGGATCAACGCTAACAAGGAGACCATCGAGGCTCTGAAGCCGCTGGTGGGTCAGGACGTGCTTGGCCGCCTGCAGACCATTGAGAACAACTATATGAAGAAGGACGACATCACCAAGCTGGTCGACGAGGCCAAGGCTGCCGCCGAAGATGCCAAGAATGTTGCCGCAGGTGCTTTCGAACAGGCCGAGAAGGCTATTACTGATGCTCAGGTTGCAAAGACTGAAGCAGCTTTGAATTCGGCCAGAATCGGCACTCTGGAGGAGACCGTGAAGACACTCGTTTCCAAGGAGGAGTTCCAGGTTGAGCTTCAGAAGGTGAATGACCGTGTGGACCAGCTGACCACTGCTGTCAAGGAACTGGACGCCCAGTTGGTGAAGATCAAGGGCGATATGACCAAGATGATTACCGGTCTCATCACCCAGACCACCGAGAATCCTGTTCTTGGCTATATCAACTCGCCGTTCGGCATCAACCAGTACCTGCTTGCTGCCTACTACGGTCAGGCTGACAACGGCATTGAGTTCCCCGCCCGCGACGGCAAGTACTACCTCAATGCTTCTGACGTTGAGACCTGGACACCGCGTAACCTCCAGGTGATGGGCATTGCCAGCCTGAAGGATGTGGAAGGCTATGTCACCAAGGGCGACGAGCGCTTCGTTGCCGACTTCGATGGCGACATCACGGGTAACGCCGGTACCGTCTATCTGACCGTCAACCCCAGCAGCGTGAACTTCACGGGTCAGGTGCTCGACCTTGAGACAAGTGCCCAGAACGCATCGCCCATCACGCTCGCTCCGCTGGAGCCCTCTGAGGCTGAGCTGAACTTCGGTATCTTCCGCGACACCCGTGGCATTGAGAACGGCTTCTACTCTGCCAAGGCAACCCTCAGTGCTGACGACATTGACAAGGCCAGATTGGTCGTCGACTATGATGGCATGAAGGATGCTGTGAAGAATGCTCTGAAGAACCGCACCAAGCAGAACATTGCCAACGCAGCTCTCGAAGTGCTGCAGAGCGTGTCGAACGAGGTTCCCGCATACGGCATGAAGGCTTCGTGGACCGACAGCGATGACCAGATTCACAGCGTGTTCTCACAGTACAACCTTGCTACGATAGCTGTCAAGCCCCTCTCGTTCTCGTTCATGAAGGACAAGACCTTCCACCACGTACCGGGCTTCGGCAAGATCAGAAGTTTCGTGTCGAAGTTTATCAATAATGTGAAGGTTAAGCTTCCCGACTTTAAGAAGTATAAGATTCGTTTCCAGAGCATTATCGTCGGCGAAGACATCACCACCGATGCTGAGGGTAGAATCCTTGTTCCCGTCAAGGCCATTGTCGAAGCAGACGGTAAGACTGTTGAGGTTGCTATGGACGGCGTGTACGCCGACGACGCCGAGACCCTCACTCAGCTGGTTGACGAGATTAACCAGCGCTGGGGCGCAGGAAGCGATGTTGACAAGAAGCTGGCCGACCTCTTCAACGAGATTGAGGAGACCAACAACTTCCAGACCTACATTGACGATGCCAAGGACAATCTCTACAAGAATATCGCTGGCTATATAAACAAGGTCGAGAACATCATTCTGAAGTTCGTGAACAACGCCCACCGTTCACTCTACATCACCTTGATCGGCCAGCAGGACGGCAAGATGGCTATGCTGAGCGACAATCTGGTGAACCCCTCCAAGGCTAATGCCGGTGAGCTGACCCTGGTTCCGACCACCTGGAGCCTGCAGTACTTTGCTCCTATCTACAAGAAGTTCGTGGCTGTGACCAATGTCTACGATGCCAATACCAAGGCTGAGCTGGATCTGGGCGAGGCCCAGTCGCTGGCTGCTGCAGCCAATGGCGGCGAGAACATGCTCAAGGTTGTCGACGGTCTGAAGAACTGCACGTTCGAGGGCGAGTCGGGTAAGATTTACGAGATTACCTATACCGCAGTCGACTTCCTCGGTGTTGTGATGATTAAGAAGTTCTATGTTGAATTCTAAAAAAGCGAAGATAAAATGAATATGAAGAAAACAATATTGGCAGGTCTTATGGCCCTGGGCGTGCTCTCAGCATCAGCTCAGGAGCCAAAGGGCACGACTGAATATGTTTTCAATCCGCACATGTATATCCAGGTGCAGCCTTTAGGCGCACAGTATACGCTGGGCGAGATTGATTTCAAGGATCTTATTTCCTATAACGTACAGGCAGCCCTGGGCTATAACTTCACCTCTGCTATAGGTGCCCGCCTGTCGGTGAATGCCTGGCAGAGCACTGCCGGCATTAGCAACAAGGACTTCGGAGCCGGCAATTTCTATGACAGCTGGAAGTGGAAGTATGTTGCTCCCTCACTCGATCTGACCTTCAACCTGTCGAACATGCTCGCCGGGTTCAACCCCAACCGTCTGTTCACGCTTGGCGCTTTCGTTGGCGTCGGTGCCAATATCGGCTTCAGCAACGATGACGCTGCCAAGGTGAAGAACAACTACATTGCCGCCTGTGGCGGTTACCTCTCGGCTGCCGACCGCGACCAGAACATGGAGTATGTCTGGGACGGCACGAAGGTGCGCGTTACCGGACGTGCCGGTCTGACTGGCGACTTCCGCATCAACGACAAGATTTCTGTCGGTCTCGAAGTGAACGCCAACGTGCTGAGCGACCGTTACAACTCCAAGAAGGCCGAGAATGCCGACTGGTATTTCAACGCCCTCGCCGGTCTGAAGATCAACCTTGGCGAAAGCCACAGCACGCGCTTCATCCCGGCTCCCGAGCCCGAGATTCGCTATGTCGAGAAGATTGTCGAGAAGCGTGTCGAGGTTCCCGTAACGCCTGCTGCTAAGGAGGAGAAGATTGAGCCTATCCGCCGCGACGTGTTCTTCACCATCAACTCGTTCAAGATTGCCAAGGCTGAGGAGCAGAAGGTCAAGGACATTGTTGACTACATGAACAAGTATCCTAATGCAAAGGTTGTCGTCACTGGCTATGCCGATGCCGGTACTGGTAACGACCGCATCAACGACCGTTTGGCCGCCCAGCGTGCCGACGCCGTCGTCAAGGCCCTGAAGACCACCTACGGTATTCCTGAGAGCCGCATCTCTTACGATTCGAAGGGTGCCCGTGTGCAGCCGTTCTCTGAGAACGACAAGAACCGTGTCTCCATCTGTATTGCAGAGTAAGAAGGAATAATCCACTAACGGCTGACCTTGCTTCTATGTTGCTCGTCTGTTGCATAGTAGTAAGGTCAGCTTTTGGTTTCAATCGTATGAAGAGAATTTATCTGTTGTTCGCGTCTGTCGTTTGTGCCGTCTCTGCCTATGCCCAGCTCGGTGGCGATGGTTTCTATCGCGTGCAGAACGAGAATACCAAGCGTTTCATCACCGTTGTCGATAATCGTGGCAGTGTCAATACGTCGACAACTGATGCCGACCTGAACGCCCTGCGTACCGTTGAGGGCTTCGAGCGTGTCGTCTCTGACCCTGCTTCCGTCGTCTATATCAAGAAGATGGCCAAGGGCTACGACCTTCAGAGCCAGGGTATGGATACATACGCAATGATAAACCGCGAGCTGATGATCTTCGACTGGGAGGACGGCACCTACTCTGCCTACGCCACTGAGAGCGGCATGACGAAATACCTCTGCGACGTCATCCCCAACTGGATGATGACCCCTGAGGAGAAAATCTATGGCTCGGTGTGTACGAATTCCCCTGATTCGAAATACTGGTTTATCAGCCCGGTCAAGAGCGCCGACGGCAGTTATTTCGGCATCACCCCCGACATCGCTGCCGCTGGAAGCTACTACAAGTCCTTCTATGCCATGTTCCCCTTCTCGTTCGCCTCTTCAGGCATGACGGCCTACTACGTCACCAAGGTCGATGCTGCGCGGGGGTGTGTGGTGGTAAGAGAGGTGTCGGGGACGGTGGCTCCCGCTATGCCGCTCATCATGAAGTGCTCGTCAGACAAGCCCGCCAGCAACAAGCTGAACCTGCTGTCGCTGAACGGCACTGCTCCTGCCGACAATCTGCTGAAGGGAGTCTACTTCTGCAATCCTGATGCCGGCAAGCATACCAATGTCGTCAACTACAATGCTGCGACCATGCGCGTCCTTGGCAAGGCAGCCGACGGCTCTTTAGCTTTTGTCCGCCAGCCCAGCTTGAAGTACATACCCGCCAACACGGCCTACCTGACCGTTGCCTCCGGCACGCCAGAGACGCTCAAGGTGCTGACCGAGGCCGAGTACAGCCAGATGCTGGCCGAGGCTGTGACCATCACCGCCAACAGCTATACCCGCGTCTATGGCGAGGCCAATCCTGTGTTTGAGTTCACCGTGCAGGGTGCTGCTCTGAAGGGCGAGCCGGGCCTGTCGTGTGCGGCAACCGCTGCGTCGCCCGTTGGTAAGTATCCCATCAAGGTGGCTAAAGGCTCAGTCACCAACGGCTTCACCACGCTGGCCGACGGTGTGCTCACCATCACGCCTGCCGAGCTGACCGTCACCGTGGCCGATGCCTTCAGGGACGAGGGCGAGGACAACCCGCCGTTCGTGCTCACCTACGAGGGCTTCAAGAATGGTGAGACGGAGTCGGTGCTGAAGGTTAAGCCGACGGCTACCACTACCGCCACCAAGGACAGTCCTGCCGGCGAATACGACATCACCGTCAGCGGTGGCTTTGCTGATAACTACCAGTTCGACTATGTCAGTGGAAAACTGACTGTTAACATTGTCTCAGGCTTGAACGGTGTTAAGGCTGCCGGCGGCACAATAGCCGTTTACGACGTTTTCGGCAAGCGTGTGCTGTCTGACGCCCGCTCCATCGGTCTGCTCCGAAAGGGCGTCTATATTGTAAACGGCCGCAAGGTCGTAGTGAAATAAAACATATGGGGTGTGCCGGTTGGCACACCCCATTGTTGTTAGAACAGCTTCCGCGTCAGCCTGACGTTCAGTACGGGGTACACCTTCAGCGCCCCAATCAGCCTGACGTCGCTTCCCACGCCGCCGGGAATGTCCTCAACGTCGTGGGTCAGGTCGGTGCCGTCGTGGGTGACAATCCGCGGCGTGCCGCCCCAGAACATGGCGCCGCAGTCGAACGAGATGAGGTAGCGGTCGTCGCCCTTCATGAGCCGGCCCTCGTAGCCGAAGCCTAAGTATGGCTTGAAGTTGTTGACATACATATCGGCCTTCACCATGCTCTCATCGTTCGGCTCAAGCATGTAGATGTCGCCCTCCTTGTGTATCACGTTACCCTCCTCGTCCTTGATGTCGTGGCTGAACTTTCCCATGTTCACGCCCATGCGGCCGTAGTAGTCAAACGTCTTCTGCAGCCGTTTCAAGATGGCAGGGTCGGTGGTGAAGTCTTCGTAGCCCTCGCCAAGGTCAATCAGCTTCACGTCCGACAGCTCCTTCAAGGTCTTGCCGTGCAGCTTCTCGTACATGCCGTTATACATATTCACGGCCAGCAGCGTCGGCACGCACTCAGCCGTGTTGTAGGCCACGCCAATCGTCTTGTTGCCCCAGTAGAAACCTGCGGTAAACTTCCAGTGCTTGTTCTCGCGGAACGGGTAGACGTCGACCAGCACGTTCCAGTTCCAGAACTTCGGCACACGAATCATGTCGGCCTTCGGCTCCACCTTCTTGCCTGTGATGCCCGACAACCGCTCCGACAGCCTTTCAAACTTCGACTTACTCGTCTCGATGGTGTCGCCCACCTGCAGCTTGAACGACGTGGGCAGCTCAACCCTCGGCATGATGCTCAGGCCGGTACGCAGCTTCACGTAGTCGCCTATGGGCGTGCTCAGGTCGAAGCCTATGCCCGTCGAACCAGCCGTCAGGCTTACGTCTAAGTGCTTAAATATGCCCTGTTCCTGGTACCCGGTGTTCTGTGCTGTGGCTGTTGCTACGCCGATCATGGCAGTCATTGCCAGTAGTGTCTTCTTCATAATCCGTCTGTGTTCGGTTGGAAATCGGCGCGAAGTTACAGCATTTTTTCCAAATACTGAAATAATTTTCGTTTATTTAAAGAATTATAAAGTTGAATGCCGTTCGTCGCGTATCTCGGATATTTTGACTAATTTTGCCAGAACAAATCAATAAAGGCGTGTCGCGTATGCTGAAAAATCTGTCACTACTCTGTCTTATCCTGGCCCTGGCGGCCTGGCCTGCCGTTGCCAGCTACCCACGTGAGCCGGCTCTGGCGGCTGCTTCTGCCGGCAGGTTGCCGTGGCCGCTACTTGGCGGCGAGCTGAGCAATTCGGCGGCTACGTCGGTGGCCGACATCGACGAGGTGATGCCAAGAATGCGGGCATTGGGGCTCAACACCGTGCTCGTGCCTGCCTACTGGGAGCTGCTGGAGCCTGCCGAGGGGCAGTTCGACTTCACGCTCATCGACCGTACCGTCAGCGTGGCCCGCCGTGAGCGGCTGTACGTGGTGTTCCTTTGGTTCGGTGTGTGGAAGAACTCAATGTCGTGCTATGCGCCGGGCTGGTTCAAGCAAGACGTGCAGCGGTTTCCCCGGGCGATGACAGCCGACGGGAAGCCGCTCGAGATAGCCTCGTGCTTCAGCGACCGCGTGCTGCAGGCCGACCTGAAGGCGTTTTCAGCCCTGATGCGCCGCATCAGCGAGCTCGACCCTCAGCGCGAGACCGTCGTCATGGTGCAGATCGAGAACGAGATTGGAATGCTCGAGTCGGCGCGCGACCACTCGCCGCTGGCCGAGGCCGCATACGAAAAGGAGCGCTGGGCGGCACGCTACGGCACCGACGAGTATGCCGACGAGAAGTTCATGGCGCTGAGCTATGCCCGCTATGTGGAGCATCTGGCCAGGGCAGCCCGCAAGATTCACGACGTGCCGCTCTATGTCAATGCCGCGATGAACAGCAGGGGGCGCCGCCCGGGCGAGTATCCCTCGGCAGGGCCACTGGCTCACCTCATCGACTTCTGGCGCGAGGGCGCACCCAGCATCGACCTGCTGGCCCCTGACATCTACGACAGCGGCTTCAAGTCGTGGGCATCGCAGTATGCCATTCCTCAGCGCCCGCAGGATGGGGTGGGGCAGGTCAAGAACCGCCTCTTCATTCCCGAGAGCCGCTGCTGCGCCAACAGCGGCGTGCGCGCCCTCTATGCCTTCGGCGAGCACCGGGCCCTGGGCTTCAGCCCGTTTGCCATCGACCAGGCCAGTCCGCAGGAGTCGGAGTCAGTCACCAAAGCCTATGGGCTGCTCCGTCAGATTGCAGGCTGCAAGTTGTCAGACCGTCAGCTTACCTGGGGCCTGCTGTTCGACCAGGACGACCGTGAGCGCGTCGTCGAGGATGATGGCGTGGTGATGACCTGTCGCCACTATTTCACCCTTCCTTGGGACCCGCGCGCCACCGACGGCACCACGTGGCCCGAGGGCGGCGCCATGCTCATCCGGCTCGGCGAGCTCGACTATCTGCTGGCGGGCAGCGGCGTGGTCGTTGATTTCAAGACGCCTTCAGAGAAGCGGCAGACCGAGCTGAAGCAGCTGGGCGAGGACGGCTTTGCCGAGGCTGGCGGAACCGCGGGCCGGCCTGAGCCGGGCAGGCGCTTCAGTGGCAATCGCCTCGGACTGCTCTCCGTCGATGAGGTTGCCGTCGATTCTGCCGGCACGATGCAGTATGTCCGTCGTCACAACGGCGACCAGACCCACCAGGGCCGCCACGCGCGAATCGGCGTCGGCGAATGGAAGCTGCTTCACGTCAGGCTCTACAAGTATTAACCCTTACAGATAGCCATAGACTCAGAGTGTAATGTTTACCAAACCTTGGACAATGAAAGAAGGCTTCCTCCTGGGCGGAGGTATTGTCGCGACGGGACTGATTCTCCAGCTGAGTGCCGGCCCCGTCGGGTGGAAGTCGTTTGCCTGGCCGGTCAACGGGGCCGTGCTGGGCGCATTCCTGGCGTTGATTGCCGTCGCTCACCTGTTGCGAAGGCGAGTCGCCGCCTTCCGCTTCCTCGGCACTTACCAGGCGGCCATACCGGCCATGGTGTATGCCGTAGTGCTGACAATCGTCATGGGACTGACGCGCCAGAAGACCGACGGCACGTGGCTGAACGACATGCTGACGTTCTGGCCCTTCGTGCTTGCCTACGTCTTGGTGGCGCTGGTTCTGGGGCTCACCGTCTTGCGCCGCCTGACGCACCTGCGCAGCTGGAAGCGCGACGTCCCCTTCCTGCTGAACCACGTGGGGCTCTTCGTCGCACTCACCACGGGCACGCTCGGCAATCCCGACGTGCAGCGGGTAAAGATGATAACCACTGTCGGCGAGCCCGAGTGGCGGGCCGTCACTCCCGCAGGCGGCATCAAGGAGACGGGGCTGACCATCGAGCTGAAACGATTCATCATGGAGACCTACGACGACGGCTCGCCCCGCCGCTTCGCCTCCGAGGTCCGCATCCGGACTAAGGCAGGTAAGGAGATTGAGGCCACGGTCGACGTGAACAAGCCCTGCGAGGCCGACGGCTGGAAAATCTATCAGTACGGCTACGACACGCAGATGGGCGCCCTGAGCCAGATGTCGGTACTCGAGCTGGTGAGCGACCCGTGGCTGCCGCTGGTCTATGCGGGCATCTACATGATGCTGGCAGGGGCCGTCAGTATGTTTGTCATCGGAGGAAGGAGGAAGCAGCTATGAGTTGGGAGCATTTCGTATATTTCGCCGTAGCAGCCGTCGTGCTGTGGGCCGTGGGAGCCTGGGCGGCGTGGAGAGACAGGTCGCAGCTGGCCTGCGCCGCAACCGCAGCGGGCCTGCTCGTGTTCTTCGCGTTCATACTGTCCTACTGGGTGTCGCTGGAGCGTCCGCCCTTGCGTACGATGGGCGAGACGCGGCTCTGGTATTCGCTATTCCTGCCCCTCACCGGCATCATCGTCTATTCGCGCTGGAAGTATAAGTGGATACTGACGTTCTCGACCCTTCTCGCCCTGGTCTTCGTCTGCGTCAACCTGTTCAAGCCCGAGATTCACGACAAGACGCTCATGCCCGCCCTGCAGAGCCCCTGGTTCGCGCCTCATGTCATTGTCTATATGTTCGCTTACGCCGTGCTCGGCGCGGCGGCGGTGATGGCCCTCTGGCTGCTCTTCTTCAAGAAGACGGCCATTGCCGCCGAGGAGCTCTCAATAGCCGACAACCTCGCCAGCGTGGGGCTGGCCTTCCTCACCATAGGCATGCTCTTCGGCGCCCTGTGGGCGAAGGAGGCCTGGGGCCACTACTGGTCGTGGGACCCCAAGGAGACCTGGGCGGCTATTACCTGGCTGGCTTACCTGGTCTATGTCCATTACCGGCAGCTGCCCGTCCACAATGCCCGCCTGGCCCTCTGGCTGCTCGTCGGCTCCTTCGTCCTGCTCCAGGTCTGCTGGTGGGGCATCAACTATCTGCCGAGTGCCCAGGGGGCGTCGGTTCATACCTACAACACATAACTACTCAAACATTAAGACAACAATGGTTAGAAAAGCTGACACAAACGACATCGGGCGAATCATCGACCTGCTGCGCCAGGTAGACATGGTGCACCACGAAATACGCCCTGACCTGTTCAAGCCCGACACGACAAAGTATAGCGAACAAGAGCTTGAAGCCCTGCTCCGCGACGACAGCAAGCCCATATTCGTCTACGACGACGGCAAGGTATTAGGCCACGCCTTCTGCCAGATAACTGAAGTCAGGGACCACGTATTGCTGCAGGACGCCAAGACGCTCTATATAGACGATATTTGCGTTGACGAAGCCGCCCGCGGCAAGCACGTCGGGAAGGCTCTGTATGAGTACGTCCGCGAGTATGCCAAGTCAGTCGGCTGCTACAACATCACCCTCAACGTCTGGGAAGGCAACGGCCCCGCGCTAAGCTTCTACAGGAGCATGGGCATGAAAGTGCAGAAGACGGGGATGGAAGTAGTCCTGCGATGACCGCCCCCCCCCCACTGCAAAATCGGGCACGTAACGCCCTTGCGGGGGGAGTTTCGCCCCCGATTTGCCATGTAAAAGCCCGATAAATATACTTTTTAGCTAAAAAAACGCTCAAAAGTTTGGCAGTTCAAAAGAAAATGCCTACCTTTGCACCCGCATTTTAGATGGTGCCTGTAGTTCAGTTGGTTAGAATGTCGGATTGTGGTTCCGAAGGTCGACGGTTCGAACCCGTCCAGGCACCCAGCTAAGCGAATAGCGCGAATTTTCCGAGAATCCCAGTAAACAAAGGGGTTCTCGGAAATTTTTGTTAGGGGGGGCACCATCTGCACAGCACGGACTTTTGCTACACACAAGCCGGACTCCGTAGGCATTCCCCTCCCTTGTAGGCAATTGCGAGGAGGGAGCAATTGGGGAGCGAAGCGACGGTGGGGCGAAGCCGGGGCAGGGGTAGGGTCACTATATACAACAAAGCCAGAACTCAGTATCATATGTTTAGTCTACAACTGTCATTTGTCATTGTCACAGGCCGATTGATGGGACATCGAAAAAAAGTGAAGAATAATTTGGCGTTTTCGCGAATATTTGCTATATTTGCCGACGAATTGCGAACGGAAAGGAATCAATATAAACCAAATAACAAGAACGATTATGAAAAAAACATTATTATCACTATTGCTGATGCTCCTGCCCGTCGTGGCAAGCGCTGACGCCGTCAAGATTGGCGGCATTTACTACAACCTGAATTCAACCGACAAGACGGCTGAGGTTACGAGTAATCCGGACAAATACTCTGGGGCGGTTGAAATCCCAGCGAGCGTGGTTAATCCGGGTGGTGACGAGACTTATGCCGTGACGGGCATCGGTGAAAAGGCGTTCTATAACTGTCAAGATCTGACGAACTTGACAATCCCCAACTCCGTAACCAGCATCGGGGAATTGGCGTTCTGGAATTGCACGGATTTGACGAGCTTGACCATCCCCAACTCCGTAACCAGCATCGCGGAATATGCATTCCAGGTATGTGGGTCACTAAAGAGCGTGACCATTCCCAAATACCTTACGACCATCAGTCGTGGTACATTCTCAGATTGTCACAGTTTGACGAGCGTCACCATCCCTGAATCAGTAACCAGCATCGGGAGTATGGCGTTCGCTGCCTGCAATGCCCTGACGAGCGTTGACATCCCCAAATCCGTAACCAGCATCGGGGAGTTTGCGTTCTTTAGCTGCGATGCCCTTAGGAGCGTGACCATCGGCAAATCCGTTACCAGCATTGGGGGTAGAGCCTTTGATGAGTGCCCTGAACTGACGGATGTTTTTTGCAATTGTGAGACAGTTCCCTCCACAGATGTTGATGCATTTCTTTACTCTAAAAACATGACGCTCCACGTGCCTGCCGGCTCGGTCGAGCTGTATAAAGCTGCGGAGCCCTGGAGCCAGTTCAATAAGGTGTTGGGAATGGAGCAGTGCGCCAAGCCGACCATCACGCTGGCCGATGGCAGGCTGACGTTCAGCTGCGAGACCGAGGGTGTTACGTTCGTATATGAGCTGGCCACTACCTCAGCCACAGGCGGCGAAGGGCAGACGGTGGAGCTCCCGTCGGCCGTCAGCGTGTATGCCAAGAAGGAGGGCTACGTTGACTCCGAGACCGCAACCCTGACCTTCAACATCAGCGGCTCGAAGGGCGACGTTGACGGCGACGGCAATGTGAACGCCGTCGACCTGACCAAGCTCATTGAAATCCTGCTGCAATAACGGCTTTGCCCCCAACCGAACAATTCCCCCGCCTCTTCACAGCCGAAGGAGCGGGGGCGTTTTTGTAACAAAAAGCCGTCTACAAAGAAGGAACGTTCCTTTTGTGTATCAAAGTTACAAATAAAAACCCACAATCAGTCTATTTCTCCCACTTTTCTTCAGAAACGGGAACTCCATCCGCCGCGATTCCCTTTCCTTGCGTTCGTCAACCCGCCGGGCAGAGCCGTTTAACCGGGCAGGTAGCGGGCAGCCAGGCGGCGGGTAGCGGGGCATGACGAAGTAAGAAAGTAGGAAAAGTCACTAATAACATTCCTGTCTACAAGTGACTTTCTTACTTTCCTACTTTTTCCCCCCGTTTTGTTTGGAAGTATCGGGGAAAGTTATTATATTTGCAGGCAAATATTAATTACTAAACATTTGACGAATATGAAGCATACAATATTATCGTTCCTGATGTTCCTGCTGCCCCTTGCCGCTGCTGCTGACGCCGTCGAGATTGACGGGATTTACTACCTCCTGGTTCCGAAGGGGAAAGAGGCGGTGGTGGTGAGTAATCCAAACTATTACACTGGGGTGGTTGAAATCCCCGCAAGCATGGAGCATGAGGGCGTTACTTATTCCGTAACGAGCATCGGTAGTTCTGCGTTCGCCCTTTGTAGAGATCTTACGAGCGTGAGCATCCCCAATTCTGTAACGAGCATCGGTGATAATGCGTTCCAAGATTGTAGGGGCCTTACGAGCGTGACCATCCCCAATTCCGTTACGAGCATCAGTAACTATGCGTTCTACAAATGTAGCAGCCTTACAAGCGTGACTATTCCCAATTCCGTAACGAGCATCGGTAGTTCTGCGTTTATGTACTGTAGTGGTCTTACGAGCGTGACCATTCCCAATGTTGTTACTAGCATCGGTAGTTCTGCGTTCGAAGGATGTAGGGGCCTTACGAGCGTAACCATTCCCAATTCCGTTACGAGTATCTCTAAGTCTGCGTTCTATGGCTGTAGGGGTCTTACAAGCGTGACCATCCCCAATTCCGTTACGGTCATCGGTGTTTTGGCGTTCTATATAACAAAAGAACCGTCCCTCTGTTATAGGACTACCACGGCGTGCTCCGCCGCGACCTGACTTGCGAGGAGTTCAAGTATAACGAGGTGATGACCTTCGTAGAGACCACTAACCAGAAGCGAGTGAAGCGCAACCCGCACATCTACGAGGGCGAGCACATCACCGTCACTCGCCGCGACGATGGCACCTACCACCCGAACTTCCGGCCTATACACACGGGCCCTGGATTCAACGTTGCCCAGTATGCCACCGACGTGGCCAACGAACTGCTCTGGGCGCTGGAGGGCCTGGTAGAGGGAAGTGGGAAGTGAAAAGTGAAAAGGTAAAAAAGTGAGCCGGGCGTTTCAGTTGTTTCAGCTATTCCAATTATTCCAATTCCAATTAGGAAAATGAGCATGACAACCCCCTTTATATATTATATAACTAATTGATATATAGATAGTTATATATATAGTAAGCGGGATTGGGGTATCCAAAAAACAAACTGGAATTGGAATAACTGGAATACCCGGCCATTCAAAATTCATCTAAAAAGCAGAAAATCAATGAGATACGACATTACAAAACCAACAGTGCCTGCGATGCCTTACCTTGGAAAAGGCACAGAATGCATCCGCCTGCTGCTCTCACAGGCCTCAAAAGACATGCACGAACCCCTGGTTCCGATGTTTTTCCCCGTCCTTGGCGCACATATCAGCTGCGCAGAATTTCAGTATCCTGACCGCAGTTGGAAGGAAATGTGCGGATTAATGGCCCAACTGGTGGGCGATTCGGGGTGTAACAAGGGCCAATTGTCCACTCTTGCGAAGGCCATTTGCCGCGACTTCCGTCAGCACGACGAGGCCGAAATGAAGAAGCTCGCGGAATGGCAGAAGCAGAAGCAGACCAAGGGAGCCAACAAGGACAAGCCCGAACGCCCCGATGTGGCATTCCGTTTTCCGCCCTCGAATACCACCAACGCCGCCTTTATCCAGAACGCGATGGCGCTCGAGGCGCAGGGCGGACTCACCCAGTACTTCAACCTGCCCGAGGTGGAGATGGCCGACCGTCTCTGTGGCGGCCACCGTCAGGTCTCGGTGCTGCTCCGCAACGTCTACGACCGCGACAGAGCCGGGGCCTTGCGCGCTACGGCCGATGGCGTGACGGGCGATCCGATTATTCGTGCGTGCTTCACCATCTCCTCGAACCCGGACTCTACCCGAAAGTTCTATAAATACGAGCTGACAAACGGCACATTCGGCCGCATGGTCTTCTCCTACAAGCCACGCACCAGCCGCAGCGGGCGCATACCACGACAGGGCAAATACACCGACGAGTTCTACGGTAAGCTCGACGACTATCTGGCACGCCTCGCCATCAGCAAGGGCCGCTACATCATCTGCCCGCTGAACAAGCTGATTGACCGACTGGCGCAGGACATGGCCTCGCTGGCTGACCTGGCTGACGACGACGTGCTGTTCGAGATGTCACACCGCTCGCTGGTCTCGGGCTGGAAGGCCGGATGCGTGCTCTGGGTGCTTAACAACCAGACTTGGACGAAGTCGATGGGCGAACTCGTAGAATGGCTGGTCTATCACGACATCTGGAGCAAGATGCAGGTCTTCGCCGACTTGCTGGGTAAGGATGCCGACCAGCTGAGCGAAGCCCGGCGCCGCGGCCCCAAGAACATGCTCGACTCGCTGCCCGACACCTTCAACGAGGCACAGCTGGAAGCACTCCGCACCAGCCTTGACAAGAGCAAAGAAGGAACGAAGGGACAGTTGGCAAAATGGGTGTTCCGCAAGTTCATCACCTACTCGAACCAGACGGGTCTGTACACCAAGACCGAAGAGTACCTGAAACAGTAGAGAGTCTTCTTATGGAAAAGTATGACATCCAGAAGCTCCGCGACCTGCCCATCGAGGGGGTCGCGGAGCGGCTCGGGCTCCGGGTCTCGCGGCACAAGACGCTCTGCCCGTTTCATGCTGACACGCACCCAAGCCTCTCGTTTAAGGTGAGTAAGAACACCTTCCGCTGCTTCGTCTGCGGGGCTCATGGCGGCACCATCGACCTCGTGATGCGCTTTCTGAACAAGCCGTTCCGCGAGGCCTGCCGCTGGCTGGCCGACGAGCATTGCGTCATCCTGACGGAGTGGAAGCCTGCCGCCATCGGGCAAAAGCCGTTTGATGCCTCGCGCTACGAGCCCTTCTTCGAGCATCCTTTCTTGAACGACGACGCCCGCCGGTTCCTCTTCGACGAGCGCCGGCTCGACCCGCGCGTGGTGCGCTGGTGCCGCCTGACGTCGTGGCGCGACCGCGAGGGCACGCCCTGGCTGCAGACCCCTTACTACGACCGCGAGGGCCGTCTGGTGGGCGTTCAGAACCGCAACCTAAGCCTCCCCCTCCTGGGGGAGGTTGGAGGGGGCTCCCCCCGTTTCCGCTTCCCCAGCGGCTCGCTGTGCGGCATCTACAACCTCCCCGTGCTGAACCTCCTCAAGCCCGGCGACGAGCTCTACATCACCGAGGGCTGCTCCGACTGCTGGGCCATGCTCTCGGCCGGCCACAAGGCCATCGCCATCCCCTCGGCCACCCTGCTGAGCCCGAAGGACGCCGAGCAGCTCTCGGCGCTGAACGTTCTTTGCAGGCAGGGCGAGCGCACCGTCCACATGTTCCCCGATGCCGACGCCCCCGGCGAGCGCCTCTTCCTCCAGCTGCAGAAGGTGCTGCCCGCCCTCGTCCGCCATCAGCTCCCCGCGGGCTGCAAGGATTTCAGCGACTACTATCTGCAGTCGAAACCCTAAGCGCCTCACGGTCTCTACCCGCCACCTTCAGCCCCTCAGCCTGCCCTGTACGGAGGTTCTACCCGCCTGGACTTAAAGGACGAATCAACACAAAAGGGACGGTTCCTTTTGTATACTGACCCCACCCCTGCCCCTCCCCTACAAGGGAGGGGAGTGCCTCACGGGGTTCCCCTGGCGCAAGCGTCGGCGGCAGCCATTCCCCTCCCTTGTAGGGGAGGGGCAGGGGTGGGGTCACTATCTCAACATCGCTGTGTAACAAAAGAACCGTCCCTCTGTTATAACAAAAGAACCGTCCCTCTGTTACACCTCTGTTACAATATTGAAAAAACTTGCGGAAATGTTTGGCGGTTTCAGATTTTTTTTGTACCTTTGTAGCATGAAAGGGGAGATGGATAAG
>JAEEGJ010012901.1_pt1 | contig 20498 bp, 21 predicted proteins | sample 8958761 | NCBI WGS metagenome assembly JAEEGJ01 (sample SAMN16246546, study PRJNA631951) | gut metagenome | biome: gut microbiome; feature: rumen; material: RS-attached | host: Bos | place: Iran: Karaj | collected 2018-10
ATCAGAACCAGATAGAAAAGGAGCATACGCTGGAGGGACTGCTGACCTTCTTAGAACAGCAACAGCAGCCGGTATTGCTGGCCATTGACGAATTCCAGCAGGTGAGGGAGTACGACAATGAGAATGTAGAGGCCTTGTTGCGGACCTATATTCAGCGGCTGCACAATGTGCGGTTTATCTTTTGTGGTAGCCGCAAGCACCTGATGACCGACATTTTCAGCAATCCAAGCCGACCGTTCTTTGCCAGTACCCAGTTCCTCGGACTTGAGACCATAGCAGCCGAACCGTATGGCAACTATATCACAAAGATGTTCGCGGCGGGCGGGAAAAAGATTGATGCCGAAGCGGTGGAGCAGATAATGCGGTGGTCAAGGCGACATACCTATTACACACAACGGTTGTGCCACGAGGTGTATGACCTCCCTGCGAACCATATCGGCATCGGCGAAGTGAACGGCTGTTGCAACACCTTGCTGCAGTTGAATGAGCCTTATTTTCTGCAATACAAACAGCTGCTGACGGCAGGGCAATGGAACTTTATGATTGCGTTGGCCAAAGAGGGAACAGTAGAACAGCCTTATGCTACGGCATTTCTAAAGAAATATGATGTAGGAGCCACCGCTGTGGCACGTAGACAATTGCAGACACTGATAGATAAAGATTTGGTATTTGCCGAGACCACCAAAGAGAAGACCTACTACGCTGTCGCCGATTTGTTCTTGATGCGGTGGCTGGAGAAGGAATATTAGGCCCTATCAATGAGTGATTGTGAGAACCAACCCTAGGTACCTTTGATTTGCAAAAATGGCATGAATCACCTTGTATTTTCACGCAGTTACATATAAATCAAAAATAATTGTGTAAATTTGCACTTTGTTTATTATGTATAATAACTTTCATATTTTATTGATATGCAACCTTTACTGATTTACAATACTCTTTCGCACCAGAAAGAACTTTTCAAACCGCTCACTCCCGACCATGTGGGAATGTATGTGTGCGGACCCACCGTATATGGCGACGGCCATTTGGGTCATGCCCGTCCCGCCATCACGTTCGATGTGGTGTTTCGCTATCTGCGGCACATCGGCTACAAGGTGCGCTATGTGCGCAACATCACCGACGTGGGACACCTCGAGCATGATGCCGACGAAGGAGAGGACAAGATAGCCAAGAAGGCACGCCTCGAGCAGCTGGAGCCGATGGAGGTGGCACAGTACTACACCAACCGCTACCATGCCGCCATGGACGCGCTGAATGTGCTGCGTCCCAGCATCGAGCCACACGCCAGCGGACATATCCTCGAGCAGATTGAGCTGGTGCAGAAGATTATCGATGCAGGTTACGCCTACGTGAGCAACGGCAGCGTCTATTTCGATGTACGCAAATACCAAGAGGACACCAAGAAGTACGGCTGCTTGAGCGGACGTGTGATTGACGAGATGCTCTCCACCACTCGCGAATTGGACGGACAGGAGGAGAAACGCTTCTCGGGCGACTTTGCGCTGTGGAAAAAGGCAGCACCTGAGCACATCATGCGCTGGAACTCACCTTGGAGCGTGGGCTTCCCCGGTTGGCACACCGAATGCACCGCTATGGGTACGAAATACCTTGGTGAAACGTTCGACATCCACGGCGGCGGTATGGACTTGATGTTCCCCCACCACGAGAGCGAGATAGCCCAGCAGACAGCAGTGTGCGGACACGGTCCCTGCAAATACTGGATGCACAACAACATGATTACCATCAACGGACAGAAGATGGGCAAATCGCTGGGCAACTTCATCACCCTTGATGAGTTTTTCACCGGCAGCCATAAGGACAAGGACGGCAAGGAGATGCTCGACCAGCCATACTCGCCCATGACCATCCGCTTCTTCATATTGCAGGCACACTACCGCAGCACGGTGGACTTCAGCAACGAGGCACTGATTGCCGCCGAGAAGGGTTACACACGCTTGATGCAGGCCTACAAGACCCTTGGTCGCCTGCAGCCCTCGAAGACAAGCAGCGTGGATGTGAAGGAATATCGCCAGAAGTGCTACGACGCCATGAACGATGATTTCAACACCCCCATCGTCATCAGCCACCTATTCGATATGGCTAAGGTTATCAACACCGTGAACGATAAGAAGGCAACCCTCACCCAGGCCGACATCGACGAGCTGAAGGGAGTGATGGACACCTTCGTGTTCGAAATCATGGGTCTGCGCGACGAAGCCAGCAGCGACAACACAGCCCTCATCGACGGACTGATGAAGATGATACTCGACATCCGTGCCACCGCCAAAGCCAACAAGGACTGGGCTACCAGCGACAAGATTCGCGACGAGCTGGGCTCGCTGGGCGTGACAGTGAAGGACGGCAAGGATGGCGCGACGTATGAACTGTGAATGCATGTTTCAGTGACCAGTGAATAGTGACCAGTGATACGAAAGTGCTCGTTTCATAGGTCACTGTTTACTTATTGCTCTTATGCAACGTATGACTGATTTTTGCCAAATAATATCCATGTCGCGTCTCTTCGAGACGCTGGAAAGGCTGTTGAAAAATCAGTCAGATATATCATAAGAGCTTTACTTATAATACAATCCTCACATTAAACACACTCATTCAATGTACACATACCCATATCCCCGCCCTGCTGTGACAGCCGATTGTGTGGTGATAGGTCAGGAGGCCGACGGCAGACGACAAGTGTTGCTGATACGGCGTGGGCACGAACCTTACAAAGACTGCTGGGCGTTCCCCGGAGGTTTCATGGAGATGGATGAAACCTTGGAGCAGTGTGCTCTTCGTGAGTTGAAAGAAGAGACCGGACTGACTCCCACAGGCGATTTAATAGAACTGAAGAGTTTCAGCACTGTCGACCGTGATCCTCGAGGCAGAACCATCACCGTAGCATTCCTTATCGAAACACCCCTGACCGAGGCAAAAGGACAGGACGATGCCACCGAGGCACGTTGGTTCCCCCTCGACGACCTGCCCCCCTTGGCATTCGACCACCAAGAAATATTAAAAGTGGCACTGACGAGAATACAATAAAAGGCGACCTTCTCCGTTATTGCACTACTATGACTAAAAAGAAACTCACCTTTTCCCTCGGCATCGTCCTGTTAGCCATGCTACTAGGGTTGCTTATCGGCATCATGACCGCGCCTAAGATAAAAGCAGAGCAGGACCAGTCGTATACGATGGAGAATACTCTAAGCCAAAGCATCAACATGGTTATGGCCTTGGTGGACAACTACTATGTCGACAAGGTAGATTATGATTCGCTCACCGAAGATGTGATGCACTCCCTCCTTTCTACCCTCGACCCACATAGCACCTATCTCACACCTACCGCATTTAAGAAAGAGGCAGAGACTTTGAGCGGACAGTTTGAAGGCATCGGACTCACCCTTTTCTATATGAACGACACCGTATACGCTTCACATGTCATCCCCGGGGCTCCTGCCTCCAAAGCAGGCATCCATGTCGGCGACCGAATCATATGGGTCGACACCACCCAAGTGTCAGGAAAAGGATTTACTACCGAAAGCAGCAAAGTGGTTAGCCTTATCCGCGGACCTCGCCACAGCACTGTGAAACTCACCATCCAACGCAAAAATTCCAAAAAGCTGCTAACAATGAATGTGCAACGCGACGTGATACACACGCCCTCTGTGCCTGCCCACGTCATGGTTGCCCCAAAAACTGGCTATATACGTATATCCCATTTCGGTTCCTCCACCTACTACGAGTTCCGCGCAGCCCTGCTACAACTGCTTAACGAGCACATGGAAAGCCTCGTCATCGACCTGCGCGACAACGGAGGAGGCTCGTTAGAAGCCGCCATCGGTGTATGCAACGAACTGCTGCCCTCGGGCGATCTTATTGTCTACACTCAAGGCGAGCATAGCCAACGAGATAACGTCTATGCCACCACCGGAGGACTCTTCGAGAAAGGTCGCCTTATTGTGCTGATTGACGAAGGCTCAGCTAGCGCCAGCGAGATTGTGGCCGGTGCCGTACAGGACAACGACCGAGGCACCATTGTGGGCCATCGTAGTTTTGGTAAAGGATTGGTACAACGCCAGTTCCCCCTACCAAACGATGCAGCCGTAATGCTCACTATCGCCCGTTATTACACACCCTCAGGTCGATGCATACAGCGTCCCTACGACATGGGGACTGACGAGTACTACAGCCAGTACATCACCCGCATCATACAGAACTACGTGGCCGCCGACTCCATATTGGATGCCGACTACGACACGACCCATACCTACCTCACTAAAAAAGGTCGCAAAGTGTATGGCGGCGGCGGTATTCGCCCCGACATCATGCTGCCCTACATCAGCGACACCAGCCTGATTTACTACAACCGCCTTATCGGCTACCGAGTTCTCGAAGAGACCGCTCACCGCCAACTCTATGAGCACTACGACCAACTCACCAAGCAATACCCCACCGTCGAATCGTTTGTACAGAACTATCAAGTTGACGATGTCACATGGAAGGCTATTCTCTCTCTTGCAGACCAAAAGAAGATACCTCGCCAAGCCTCCAGCATCAAAAAGTATGGCGACGACATCCGCAACCGATACAAGGCTACCCTCGCCATGAGCCTCTATGGCGACAATGCCTACTATCAGATTGCGCAGCAGGGCGACATCGAGTTGCAGAACGCCCTCAAACGGCTCAAGATAAAGTAAACCGACACCCTATAATATTCAATCATTTGATAATAAACAACCTCCCATCCATGAAAAAGTCACTCATCATAATCCTCTTGGCTTTCCTCGCCTCATGCAGTCTATCTGCCCAAAAGACCTCTCTTTCGGGCACGCTGAACGGACTCCCCGAAGGCACCCATGCCATTCTTAGCGAAGTGGTTGGCAACCAACTGCGTCCTATCGACACCCTACAACTGGGCAAATCAGGTGCGTTCAAGGTTACCCTCTCCCCCACCATGCCCACACTTTACATTCTCCACACCGACAATCGCGACGGGGCCAACTGCCACCTGATGATTGCCCCCAAGGAGAAGATCACTGCCGATATCCTCTTTCAGCCCGACCAACGCGTTTTCCGCATCACCAACTGCAAGGGTTCGCGCAACCTAGAACTCTACAAACAGTTCTACGACATCCTATTAGGAGCCACAAATCCCACCCTGCAGGCTCTAGCACCGAATCAGATTGAGCAACTGCTACAGAAGAACAAGGACGTGCTTATGAGCGCTTTCCTTGTCACCTTCTTTGAGGAGGATTTCGAGAACCATGCCGCCCTATATGCCGACATACGCGACGCATTAGCGCCAACATACCCCAACAATTTCTACGTCAAGCATCTTAGCGACAGGTTGCGGAGTGTGCTGCTGCCTGGTATGGAAGCACCCGAAATCAGCATGAAAGACACCGAAGGCAACATCCGTCGCCTCTCCGACCTGCGTGGCAAGGTGGTGATGATCGACTTTTGGGCATCGTGGTGCGGCCCCTGCCGCCGCGAGAATCCCAATGTAGTGCGCCTCTACAAGAAATACCACGACAAAGGATTTGAAATCTACAGCGTCTCACTCGACAAGGAGAAGTCGGCTTGGCTCAAGGCCATCAAGGACGATGGCCTCGCGTGGCCCAACCATGTCAGCGACCTCAACGGCTGGACCTCATCGGGAGGAAAGACCTACGGCATCATGTCGGTCCCTTCCACCGTGCTGGTCGACAAAGACGGCAAGATCATTGCCCGCAACCTGCGTGGCACCGAACTGGAAAAGAAACTGGCTGAAATATTCGACTAAAAAGATACGCATCGCTTGATAGTTAAAAAGGTGCACGTACCTTTAGAACCTTAAAACTTTTAATCCCTTTAATTCTTTTAAACTCTAAAAAACATAAAGAGCCCATGATTACCACCACCATGATAGAAATGGCCTTGAGCCATGTCAACGACCCCGACCTAGGGCGCAGCCTCATCGAGCTAGGCATGATTGAGAATATTGCTATTGATGGCAAGAAGGTCTCATTTGACCTAGTGCTCACCACTCCTGCCTGCCCCATGAAGAAACGCATGAGCGACGACTGCGTCAACGCCATCCACGAATATGTCGACCGCGAGGCCGAGGTGACCGTCAATCTCACTTCCCGTCCTGTCACTATGCCCGACCCACATGAGCTAGTTCCCGGCGTCAAGAATGTCATCGTCGTCGCTTCCGGCAAAGGAGGAGTAGGAAAAAGCACCGTTGCCGTCAATCTGGCAGTGTCGCTGGCCAAGACAGGGGCTTCGGTCGGACTTATCGATGCCGACATCTACGGACCCTCCATTCCCATCATGTTCAATGTCGGTCCCGATGAAGTATACGGCGAGCAACACGATGGTAAAACCTATATGATACCCGTCGAACGCTATGGAATCAAACTGATGTCTATCGGTTTCCTCGTCGACTCCGACAAGGCGCTGGCTTGGCGCGGTCCAATGGCATCGGGCGCGCTCAAACAAATTGCCACCGAGACCTGGTGGGGCGAGATTGACTATCTGGTCGTCGACATGCCCCCGGGAACGGGCGACGTGCAGCTCACCCTAGCTCAGACCCTCCCTGTCACTGGTGCCATCATTGTCAGCACTCCGCAACAGGTGGCCCTGGCCGACGTAGTGCGTGGTGTCGAACTGTTCCGCAATCCCAACCTCAACATCCCAGTGCTTGGCTTTGTGGAAAACATGGCTTACTTCACCCCTGCCGAACTGCCCGACCACAAGTATTATATCTTTGGCAAACAAGGATGCCGTCATCTGGCCGAGGAAATGAACATTCCCCTGCTGGGTGAGATACCCCTGGTGCAAAGCATTGCTGAGAGTGGCGACAATGGCCGCCCCGTGGCGTTGTGGAGCGATGTCGAGACCCCCGAAAGCAAAGCCTTTATGCAGGTGGCCGAAAACGCCATCCGCGAGATATGCAAGATAAACAATAAGAATAACTCGTAATGACCTTATTACGATATCACGTTATCACAACTATCAAATAACATGACCGACCAAGAGAAACCCATCATCGAAACCCGCGTCAAGAACGCACTCGAACAGATACGCCCCTACCTCCAGCAGGATGGTGGCGACGTTGAATATGTCGACATGACCAACGAAGGGGTGGTCATGGTGCGCCTAAAAGGCCACTGTGGTTCATGCCCTCATGCCCTGCAAACACTCAAGCAGGGTATTGAATCAGCTATCAAACGTGTCATTCCTGAAGTAAAATCAGTCGAGAGAATATGATATACACTAAGACTGGCGACTTGGGTACCACTTCCCTCATTGGTGGTACCCGTGTTGAGAAATGCCATCCACGGGTAGAGGCATACGGCACCGTTGACGAATTAGGTGCTCACTTGGCACTGCTTACCGAGCAGCTATCGCCCCTTCCAGCCTTTGCCACCCCTTGTGCCATGCTCCGAGAAGTGCAACGGCAGCTATTCACCATCCAAACCCTCTTGGCCTTGGAACCTAACCCTCCACACCCCACCTCCATCGATGTGGACAGCTATAGCTCTCAACTCACCGCTCACTGCTCCATGGTGGAACAGGCCATCGACAACCTCCAAGCAACCCTTCCCCCTTTCAGGGGATTCACCATCCCTGGTGGGAATGCCATCTCGGCTCAGTGTCACGTGGCAAGGACTGTATGCCGTCGGGCTGAGCGTCGTATCGTCCAGCTCTACACAGACCAACCCGACTCTGCCAACCCATCCCTGCTCTCCTATATCAACCGTCTTTCTGACTACCTCTACGTCCTCTCTCGCCATCTTGTGCTGGCGATGGGTAATGAAGAGTGCTTTTTATAAGCCATTTATCAGCCTCAACCCATGGGGCTTTTATCCCATTCAATGCAGGCAAATAATAGTCTGAGAAACTTTTTTTTGCATATATCAGAAAAAAGCGTACTTTTGCAAAAAATTATTCTTGCTAATAATATAGATAGTTTATTTTAATAGTGTAAGTTACAAGTCTTATAGAGACAATTTGGCAGTCAAATTTTCCCTCAAGGGCAATTGACTATTAAACAGGAGAAACGTTATATGTATTGGACACTTGAATTGGCAACAAAATTAGAGGATGCTCCATGGCCTGCCACCAAGGACGAATTAATAGATTACGCCCAACGTACAGGAGCACCAATGGAAGTGATTGAGAATTTGATGGAAATAGAGGACGAGGGCGACCCATACGACAGCATTGAAGACCTTTGGCCCGACTATCCAACCAAAGAAGATTTCTTTTTCCAAGAGGACGAATACTAGCCCCAGCATGGGAAGCAGGCATGCCCTATCCGCAGCGCATACCGACACCTCCCCCCGACAACTAATCAAACCTAACGCCAGTCCCCTCCCAACAGGTAGGCATCCCATCTGGCAACATAGGAGTCAAACTATATACCAACAACATCTTATACTACACACACTATGCGTATAACATTCATTGGATCGGGCAACGTTGCGACACATCTGGCACTTGCCATGCATCAAAGAGGGCATCAGATAGACCAAATCTGGTCTCGCAACATACAGCACGCCCAATATCTAGCCGAACGTGTGGAGGCGCAGCCCATCAACGACTTTTCCCAACTCCACACCTCTGCCAATGTCTATATCCTTGCCGTCGTCGACGATGCCCTCTTCGAGATTGCTCCTCAACTGCATTTGGGCGATGCCTTAGTTCTCCACACCTCTGGAGCCACCCCCATCAAGATCCTCAAGAAGACCAGCACCCATTATGGCGTTCTGTGGTCACCCCAAAGTTTTGTACGCGATGTGGCACTCGACTACAACGAGCTGCCTTTCTGTATCGAGGGGTGCGACAAAGAGACCGAGCAATTCATTGAAGAATTCATCGGCATGATTTCCCCTCACATCTATCACACTACTCACAACCAACGTCAGTACTTGCACCTTGCTTCGGTCTACGTGAATAACTTCACTAATGGTTTGTACGCTGTCGCACAACAGCTTTGCGCTAAACATAAGGTTCCATTTGAGATACTACACCCCATCATTACCACTACAGCCAAGAGGGTACAATGGGGCGATGTACGTTACCAGCTCACCGGCCCCGCTGTCCGTGGTGACGAGAAAACTCTCAACGCCCACCGCAAGCTATTGACCAACGACCCACAGGCATTGGCCTTATACGATAGCTTCACCGAGCTCCTCCAGCAACTTAAGAAATGATTGACACCCACTGCCATCTCTACGACCAGGCGTTTGACGACGACAGAGACCAAGCCGTAAAACGTGCTGTAGATGCTGGTGTCGATACCATGCTGCTGCCAGCCATCGACAGCACTAGTCACACTCGACAAGAGTCCCTTGCCAACACCTACCCCCAACACTTCCGCCAGATGATGGGGCTTCACCCCACCTCGGTCACCGACAACTTCCAGACCGAGCTCGACATCGTGCACCAAAAACTATTTGAAATTGAAAATGGAAAATTGAAAAGTGAAAATTGTCCGAGTGCGGCATCCAATTCTCAATTCTCAATTCTCAATTCTCAATTCCATAAGTACGTTGCGGTCGGCGAAATCGGCCTCGACCTCTATTGGGATAAGACGTATCTAGACCAACAACTACAGGCTTTACGGCTGCAGATTGCATGGGCTCAAGAACTGCAACTACCCATTTGCCTACACATACGCAAGGCTCACAACGAACTCTTCAGCCTTTTGCGCGACATCAACAGCCCCCACTATTCCGGAGTCATGCACTGCTTCGGCGGTAGCGTACAAGAGGCACAGCGCGCTATCGAAATGGGATTTCATATCGGCATCGGTGGTGTGGTGACTTTCAAAAATGCCACCCTCGCCGATGTGGCTCGCGCCGTACCGCTCGACCGAATCCTCTTGGAGACCGACTCACCCTACCTATCCCCTGTCCCGCACCGTGGCAAACGCAACGAGAGTGCATACATTCCCCTCATAGCCCAATGTATTGCCACCCTACGCAACATTTCATTGCTAGAGGTAGCAGAAACCACTACCGCCTCTGCCCAGCAGCTTTTCCGTATTTAACCCAAATCGGTCATTCGAGTTTATGACCAACTTGGGTTAAAGAGTTACTACAAGGTGGTTTCTCCGCTATGCGTAACGAGTGAGACAGTCGATACACAGGGAAGCTTCTGCACTTCAATCATCAATTGGGCATCAGCCACCCTTAGTTCAACCGTGAGTGCTAGGGAAGAAGCTGTCATATTCCTTGCTTTCACCTGTGCATAGCGACAATGCTGGTACACAACGTCCATAATTGCCTTCTCCGCCTGGAAATCCGTGGCGTTTACAACCAATATCATTGATGCCTTAGCCACAGGTAACCAGTCCAGAAGCAAGATAACAACCGTAAGTATCAATGAAAGGCATACGGCATACATTGGATGTCCCGAACCACATATTATGCCTACTCCAAGACCCCAGAAAAGAAACATGAGATCCATAGGATTCTTGACAGCCGTACGAAAACGGACAATGGAGAGTGCACCGACCATGCCGAGAGAGATCACAATATTCGACTGAATGGTTAGGATAATGGCTGCCGTAATAAGTGAAATACCCACAAGCGATACATTGAAATTGCGTGAATAAAACACCTTCCGGGTGACCAGTCTGTATACAAAGAAGATATACAGTGCAATCAAGGTTGTGAAAAGCAGACATAGCAAAACAGAACTCATGGTTATGTTCTGGTTGTCCCAGCTTTCAAGGAAGGAATTTTTGAAAATGTCTGAAAAGGTAAATGCTAGTAATTTCATATTATATGATGTTTATTTTTCGACAAAGGTAATATTTGGAGAAGGTGGTTTGTTGCAAACAATTCAGTTGAAGGTTCTGATAGATGAAATCAGGCAGGAATTGGTCAAACTTAACCTCCATAAGATGGTAGCCCAAAGGCAGCACCGGACGGCAAAAGACCGACTCTTGAAAGAAATGGTCAAAGTCCTGCGAGGCAACTATATTGGTATCAAAGGTGACCCGCACATTACCTACTTCATAAATATAGGCCGTACGTTGATATTCCACTATGGTACTAGGTGTCATCTGCCGTTGTACCATCTCCAATAAGAACTTGCGCAGCACAGGGTTATCCACACTACCTGAGGGCAATGGAGTTGAGCCAATCAGCTGGTCGGCCTGCGCTCTCGTAAGAGGGGAGGAGGTCTTATGGGTCATCCCATTCTCTTTTCTCTTACATTCAAGGTTGATTCGTTGGTCATTAGCGTTATAGATACGTATACGATATTTCTCTCTTGGGTCGGTACCATTCTCATTATCATAATAGCAAGTGTGGTAATAGTCGTCAAAATATAGGCTCCTAATGGAGTAGTGACCCTCGGGGCCCGTATGGGGGTCCGGCGAGATTAGGTGACGAATACGCTCACGCAGGAGCACTAGTATTTGCTCGTCTATTAGATACTTATATTCGTGTCTGTAACGTATTGGAGTCTCTTTCATGGCCTATACAATTAAGTTCTCTTGTACTTTCTTATCTCATAAACCACTATGCAAAAGAATGATATAGAGAAGAAGATGAAGATAACGATACGCATCAGCCACTTCCTTAGTTGGAAAGTATCTTGGGTGTCTGTAGCCTGATCGCCTGTGGAAGATACGATGTTGAGCCGACAACCTGGTGGTGGTACTGAATCAAGGGTGTAGTAATGCCCATCGGTAGAGTCTACCCACATCCAACTGTTATCGTTATTCGAGTCGACAGTAATTGCTAGGTAGTCGGATACCTTACTTCCCTGATGATATAGCACCGTCGAGTAAAACCCTTTCAACCCAGGGTCGGTCGACTCCAATGTGACGAACTGCATGGGTTGTGTGCGCGAGAAATAATTGTCTAGCAGTCTGATTCGCTGCTGAAAGAATCGTTTCAATGTGTCGACAGTGCTAGTTGAAGTGGTTTGTAGTGCATCATCGTGCCGCCAACGTATCGCGTTTGCTGTGGCCGACTGCTCGATAGTTTGGGCTAAGGAGTCTAGCCCGTGGTCAAGTAGCCATACGGCGTAAGGCCGCCCATAGTGATAATAGATTGAATCTGAAACGTGCTGGAATGCCTTACTTTGGCACATGGTATAGATGGGCATGAGGTGGTCCGACTCTGCCAGTATTTCTTCATGTGTGGACGCCATCGCAAGGTCGTAGTCCCACACAGGGCCACTATAGAACTTATACGGCGCATAACCTAAACTATAAAAGAAATTGCTGCGGCGCCAGACGTCGCCATTGAGGAAGAGCTCGTCGGTAAGATACTTGCAAGCCCACGACTCGATATCCATGACCGAGGCCAACTCCGAGTCAGTCGGGTGCTTGGGACTGAGGAGGATTCGCTTGAATTGGTCAAGCCCCTCCTTAATCGAGTCGAGCGGAACATCGCCAGCCGCTCGTGCCTCCATCACTCCAACATATTGGTCGCCACTGAATGGGTAACTAGGTTTACCCGCTTTGCGGACAGTCTCCTCGATGTCGTTGAGGAATAAGTATATCGGGACTCGCTCGGGATTGAGGCGGGTTTCGGATAGTTCTATCTTCTCGGTGAGTAGATAGAGGCCGTAGTATTGCCCATTAAAAAATAGGTTAACGAAGCGTCCACTAGGATTCCACTGCATGCCCAGCCCCCCTGCGAAGTCTAGCACTATTTTGTTGCGGAGGTTGGAGAAGTCGAATGCGTTGGCCAGCAGCACCCATTTCTGCCCTTCGGCCATTCCCAACAAGGTATCGGCCCTGTCTAGATTGAGCAGAAATGGCTTCTTGGGGTTCCACCAGGTGCTATTGCCACGCCCTTTGAGGGTCACATTTCTGGTGTGCCATCCCTCTTGAAGCTTTCCTTCAGGCGAATAGAGGCTCATCGTGGCATAACCAATGTATTCCCTATCGCGGTCAATACGTTGGAGGACTTTGTTGCTGAGTCGGACATCCATGGTTGGAACATCAGCTATATACTTTACGCAGAGACGAGAAGAGTCCACAGACTGGCCACGTCCGATTACCATCGGGCGAGGAGCGTCAGCCCTTAGCGAAGGGGGGGTGCCTTTGCTGAGAGGCTTATCGTCAACTACCAGCTGGACATCCTCTGAATTGAAGGTCAACTGACACTGGTCAGGTCTAAAGGGAACAAACAGATAATAGGTGTTGTCTTGGGAAGAATAATATGGCTCAAGTTCTATGGCTGAGGAAGCACTTCGTGCAATGAATTGCATAGTAGGTTCTCGACTGGGGGCATATATAAGACAGCCCACTACCATGACCAATGACAGTAGCATAAGTAAAGCGAGCAGACGGAAAGTCGATTTCTGATTCTGATTCATAGAGTAGTGGGTATATTGAAGTAAGAAGTACGAACTAAGAACTAAGAAGTTAGTGCGCCAGCTTTTAATTTTTAATTATTAATTTCAATTTTCATTTTGCAAAGATACACAATATCTATGATATATAACAATATTTTTTGCCTTTTCGTGACTCTCTACGCATTATGTCGGACTAATTTGGCTGCCATATGCTTGGCACGGGAGCTAAGGGGTAGTAGGTAGTAGACCGACATGTCGTCGCGGTAGAATTCCACGGCTTCCCAGCGGCGCCAGTAGCCATGGGTCTTCAGATGGTGCATGACGGGGATGAAAACATAGTCGTAGACCTGTAGGTCATCCCAAAGCGACATGATCATGTCGTAGTTCAACCGAGTGCCTCGATAAGACTCGGCCACAATGAACGAGAATACGGCAATATATTTCATGGCATTCAACTGCGAAAGCAGTTCAGGTCGCTCGTCCATTATCGCCGTGGTTTCTTCCTCAATGCGGTAATCGCTCATGTTGAGCAATCCTATGGTTTCTTCTTTCTCATCGACCGCCTTGACACTCATTGGCCAATTGAAATGGAGGTGCGTCACCCAGCCCTCCACTTCTTGAGAGTCAAAGCCATATTGGCGGGTCATCCAACGTACGGTCTCGGCGGCATCGGCGGGGGTCATTCGTTGCAGGTGGTAGCTCATGGGCATTGGATATTAACAATGTTGTACGAAAGTAGCTGGTAGGGGTGGTAGGACAGTTTCGACTTCCTGAGGCCTTCCAACCCCATATCTTCTTCCCGATTAAGATAAATATATTGTTCAGGCAGATGGCTGGCAAACTGCTGGTTGATGATATTAAAGGCTCCGTCCACCTGGCGGTCGGCTTTCTCCACACACACATCAAAAGTGTCGTGCGTCACGGCAGAGCCATAAGTAAAGGCCAACAGCCGACTCCCATCATATACACACCCCCCTATCATCTTCAGTTCGTCCCAATTGGCTAGGGCGTTCTCCATGCTGCGCTGCTCGGCCTTTACGGTCTCGCTGTAGAAGGGTGTATCTTGGTGTACCTCGTTTCGCCACAACATCGACAGCTGCCTGCACTCGTCAAATCGCTCCGGAGTGAGTTCCACGTATTCATAACGGGGATGCTCGGAGAGGAACTTGTTCACATGGTTGCGCTTGGCCTTTAGGTTCTTGCCCTTCAACTCGGCCAGATCTTGCCGCAGATAGATATAGTCGTACTGGTTTCGGCAGGGTTCGACAGTGACTCCCCCTGGCATGAGCGACTGGATATGTGCGGCCATCTCGTCCTCCACCCCCATAATCTGGAGGTCGGTCCCCAGCGATGCCGCATCGGCACAGAGCAATTCCAGCAACCTCAACGAGGGTGGCACTGCCGAGCAGACCATATAGGCCCGCCGCTCCTCTATACTGAAACGAAGTATGGCTGTATTCTCACAAAGACAAACTTCGGTATTGAACCAAAACTGCCAACAGATGAGGTTAGCAAAGGTGTAGTTGCAATTGCGGCGACCCGAAGCAAGACTTATGGCCTGCAACGAATCCCTATCAGCAAGAGTGAGCTTATGAAAGTTTAGCGGTGTATGACAGTCGTTTGACATAGCATTAGTGATACATTTCGAGAGGGCAAAAATACAAAAAAAGAATGGGATTTGATGATTTCGTGCACTCTTCATCCTCCCATTTCAGAATTATTTTGTATATTTGCTCATTCAAAATGTGGCAAGAAATAGCTACAACAATTTGAATAGATGATATTTAACGTCAATGATTTGTATCAAATACTGAAGTAATTCAAATAATATATACCACAATGAAAAAAATATTAATAGTTGGTGCCGGCGGACAGATTGGTTCCGAGCTGACCCGTAATCTCAGAGACATCTATGGTGACAACAATGTTGTGTGTAGCGACCTGCGACCCCTCAAGGGCGACCCCTACGAGCGTGGCCCTGTGGAGCGCATCGACTCTACCCAAATCATGCAGATTGCCACCGCTGTCAAACAGTACAATATTGACACCATCTATAACCTCGCTGCCATCCTCAGTGCGACGGCCGAGTTGAACCCCATGCTGGGTTGGAACGTGGGTATCGGCAGCCTCGTGAACTGTCTCGAGGTGGCACGCCTCTTCGGCTGCGCCGTCTTTACCCCCTCCTCTATCGGAGCCTTTGGACCCTCCACTCCCCACGACAACACCCCGCAGGACACTATCCAGCGCCCCAATACCATCTACGGCGTTACCAAGGTCACTGGCGAGCTCCTCTCCGACTACTACTTCACCCGCTTCGGCGTCGACACCCGCAGCGTCCGCTTCCCCGGCCTCATCAGCTATCAGACCCTCCCCGGTGGCGGCACCACCGACTATGCCGTCGAAATCTACTATGCAGCCGTCAAGGGCGAGAAATTCGTCTGCCCCCTGAAGAAAGGCACCTACATGGACATGATGTATATGCCCGATGCCCAGAAGGCCATGATTGACATCATGGAGGCCGACCCCTCGAAACTAGTACACCGCAACAGTTTCAACGTCACTGCCATGAGCTTCGACCCCGAAATCATATACAACACTATCAAGAAACGCTACCCCAACTTCGAGATGGTCTATGAGCCCGAGCCTATCAAACAGGCCATCGCCGACAGCTGGCCCGACAAGATGGACGACAGCTGCGCCCGCAACGAGTGGGGCTGGAATCCTCAGTTCGACCTCGAGAAGATGACCGACGACATGATTCTCAACCTCAAGAAGAAACTCTTGTAATTCACATCAATATCACCAACTAAAAGCTAAAAGAGCCTATCCCTTTTAGCTTTTAGTTTTTATTCCCAGCATCCGATGAGACGTTTCCTCCTTGCCTCCATCCTTGTGTTGCCGCTTCTGTGGGCTGCTGTCGCATGCAAGGGAAACAAGAATACCAATCCCCCGACTATGCCTAACGACGAATGTCTGATATGCGGCGCGCCGCTCGAGTACCTCCAGCAAGACACCCTCATGGAGTGTGCCATCTGTCACAAACAGGAACTCAGTAAGACCCGATGCACCAAGGGCCACTATGTCTGCAACGAGTGCCACATGGCAGGCATGGACTCCATCATCGCCCTCTGCCTCGACGAGACCTCCCAGGACCCCATTGCCATACTGGAGAAGATGATGTCGCAGCCTTTCTGCCACATGCACGGACCCGAGCACCACGTGCTGGTGGGTGCCGCCTTGCTGGTGGCCTACAACAACGCTCTTTTAAGCCAAACCGACAGCACCCAGCTCGACCTTCCCTCAGCCCTGCTCGAGGTGATGAGCCGTGGCCGACAAGTGCCTGGCGGGGCTTGTGGTTACATGGGTGCCTGTGGCGCTGCCATCAGCACTGGCATCTTCATGTCAGTCGTCACGCGCAACAACCCCTTCGCCACCGACAGCTGGCGGCTCAGCAACCTGATGACCGCCCGAGCCCTGGAACAAGTAGCCCTCAACGGTGGCCCCCGCTGCTGCAAACGCGACTCCTACCTTTCAGTGCTTACTGCCGTCGACTTTGTCAAGGAACACCTAGGCATATCCATGGAGAAAGCCACCGTCACCTGTTCCCGCAGCCAAATCAACAACCAGTGCATCGGAAAGCGTTGCCCCTTTTCGCCCACTCACAATCAACAATAAATTGACCCCTATTATTAATTCATAAAACAATTCAAATGAAACATCTAACCTTTTTATCCGTTGCCGTACTTGCGCTGGCTTTAGGAGCATGCTGCAACAAGAACCAGGAAACTGCTACCTGCAGTGACGACAACACTACCTGTTGTGAAAAAATGGAACTGAAACCCGTATCCGAACGCACCAACCTAGGTGCTAAAATGTTCGTCACCCCCCAGCCTGCCCTGATGATCGGCACCTACGACGAACAGGGTAACCCCGACGTGATGATGGCTGCTTGGGGCGGCCAATGCGATGGCAACCAAGTCTGCTTCCGACTCTCTCCCCACCGCACCACGACCAACCTGCGCGCCACCCGCGAATTCACCCTCAGCTACGCCACCGTCCGTGATGTGGCCGAGAGCGACTACTTCGGTATCGTCTCCGCCAACGACGTACCCGACAAGATTGCTCGTACTGGCTTCACCGTCACCAAGAGTCAGAACATCAACGCCCCCATCATCGACCAGTACCCGCTGACCCTCGAATGCCGTGTAGTCGAGATTATGGAGCGTGACAATGAAGGCTGCTTCGTAATTGGCGAAGTGGTCAACACCATCGCCGACCCAGCCATCCTCACCGATGGCCGCATCGACCTCAACAAGCTACAGCCCATCGTTTTCGACGCCTCCATGCCCGCCTACCGCTCCGTAGGCGACACCGTGGGCGCAGCCTGGGGAGCCGGACAGGTATTTACAAAATAAGTCTCCCCGTTCACTCTATCCAGAATTCTACACCCTCCAATTCGTCAACAGGTGGTTGAGGAATTGGAGGGTTTCTCTTTTTGATACCAAAGACCCCTCTGGGCCTTATATGTTCTTATTCTTACCAAACCCTTCAATAACCCTGCTTATGCCTGCAATATAATACTGACTTACAGCATATTAAATCCTTTATCGATTGCTTAAGCGAGAATGATTCGAATATAGAATGGCTATAAATTGGGGATGAGGCGTAGGCAAGGCGGCCACAAATCGGGTGCACAAGAGATTTGTGAGGGCAAAAAAACAAGTTTAAACGGGGAACATGGATAAAAAATTAATATTTTTAAACACTTAATATATAACAATATACGAAAATTTTAAGAAGAAAAGTTACAAAATAATTTTGTGGATTGAAAAAATGATAGTATTTTTGCATCGTGATATCAAAATAATATCATATTGGATAGAAAGAACATTTTCAGACAAGCAATCATATTAAAGTAACATTATTAAAGATAGTAATCATATGGAAACAAAAGAATGTAATCGTAAAATGAAAGGAGTCAATAATGGCTTCCTGCATTTGTTAATCAATCTGCTGCTTTTGGCGGCTATCGTGTTTGGCACTATGGGCCTGGTGAAGGTGGCGGGCGACGTAGCTGCCGTTTCTTTCTGCATCCTGATGTGCTTTGTCTATATCCTGCAGAGCATCGGGTTTATGGTCATCCAACCTAACCAGAGCCGTGTGCTGACTTTCTTCGGCAAGTATCGCGGTACGGTGGTGGACAACGGCTTCTTTTGGGTGAACCCTTTCTATGGCAAGCGTCGCCTGTCGCTGCGTGCCCGCAACATGGACGTGGCACCCATCAAGGTGAACGACAAGAACGGCAACCCCATCATGATTGGCTTGGTGCTGGTGTGGAAGATTAAGGACACCTACAAGGCCTGCTTCGACATCGAGGTGGAGGACACCACCATCACCCAGAAGGACGGCACGAAGGTGACCACGCTGAAGGGCTACGACAACTTTGTGAATGTGCAGAGTGACGCCGCCCTGCGTAAAGTGGCCGGTCTGTATGCCTACGACAATATCGACAACAAGAACACCGAGGAGGTGACCCTCCGCAGTGGCGGCGAGGAGATTAACGACCGCTTGGAAGAGGAGCTGCGCAGCCGCTTGAGCATTGCCGGCATCGAGGTTATCGAGGCTCGTATCAACTACTTGGCTTACGCCGCCGAGATTGCCAGCGTGATGCTGCGCCGTCAGCAGGCCGACGCTATCATCTCCGCCCGTGAGAAGATTGTGGAGGGCGCCGTGAGTATGGTGGATTTGGCACTGAAAAAACTCTCCGCCGACGGTATCGTGGAGCTGGACGAGGAGCGCAAGGCCGCAATGGTGAGCAACCTGCTGGTGGTGCTCTGCGCCGACGAGAGCGCAAGCCCAGTGATTAACACAGGCACATTGTACAATTAATTAATGTAGGGGCGTACCCCCGTGTACGCCCCTTCAAAAAAGGATAGACATGAATAGCAGAATAGTTTATGCAGCTGTGGCAGTGATGACGATGTCGCTGGTGTGTGGCTGTGCAGGACGTGGCAATGAGGCGGAGCACGAGGATGTGCTGACTTTCGAGCAGGCAAAGGCCGAGGAGCCTGCGCTGGTGTCGACCGACGAGATTATAGCTCTTGTCAAAAGCGATACGACACACAAAAAGGTGGTGTATTGGTTCGACATATTGTGCAAGCCTTGCCGCCATCATCTGCAGCATGAGATAGCCGAGTTTTATGCCAACCACGACACTGCCGAGTGGCACATCTATCTAGTGGCAGGACTGAACGGGCTGCATCACTCGGAGCCTGACGCAGAGGGCAACCTGGTGGAGGAAGCCCCTGCTGAGAATATCCGACATTTTGCCAAGGAGTACCGCAAACTGCTGCCTTCGCTTGGGTTTGATATGAAGGATGTGTATCTGCACTACGACCCAGTGCTGGAGAGTTCGAAGGACTATAAGGAAAAGTATCCCGAAGGCGATTTCTTCAGTCAGCTGGCAAATGCGATGTTCCACTCCGATGTGGCTTTCCGCTGCGAGCATGACGGCATTCCCTGTCTTTTTGTGGCCGACCGCACAGGACAGTTGTTGACGGACTATTATATCTTAGTCAATAAAGAGTTGGATACGCTGGATGCCTATTACGTGCCCAACGACTATTACCAATTCGACATTAAGGATTTCAACCACCACGACACAGTGGTAGGGGTGATGATGAAGTAAGAACTAAGAGGTAAGAACTAGGAAGTTGGCTACCGCACAACATATTAATATGAACAACACACACAAACATACTTGGAAGTTTTATGCCTTGATATGGCTGATGTATATGGTAGGACTGTATGGAATGGATTGGGTTGCAGAACATGCCAAGGTTGGTTATACGATACGACCCATAATATGGTATCCTATTGAGGCAACTGTTTTCACAGCCATCTGGTGGCTAATCGAGGAAAAACCATTTAGAAAGAAAAAATGAAAAAGAGTTTTGCACTGAGGGTTGATGCCGAGGTTTACGAGGCTATCGAGAAGTGGGCTGCGGACGAGTTCCGCAGCACCAACGGGCAGATAGAATGGATTCTGTCCGATGCCCTCAAACGTGCCAAACGCACCCCGAAAAAGAAAAACACACAACAAAAGGAAGAACAACAATGAAACGTTTTGTTTTAGTCACTATGGCGATAGCGGCCATGATAGCCCTTGGACCTGAGTCGTCAGC
>JAEEGJ010012902.1_pt1 | contig 20498 bp, 23 predicted proteins | sample 8958761 | NCBI WGS metagenome assembly JAEEGJ01 (sample SAMN16246546, study PRJNA631951) | gut metagenome | biome: gut microbiome; feature: rumen; material: RS-attached | host: Bos | place: Iran: Karaj | collected 2018-10
AGTGTACTTTTAGGTAAATGAAAATTAGTTATTAATGCATCAGCACTTTTAAAATTATATGGTGGATATATAAATATACCAGTTTCTTCAACAGTACTTTTAAATTCACCATATTTTTGAATATTTGCTTCTAATGATCTTAGTGACGTAGTACCTACACATATTATTCTTCTGTTATTTTGTTTAGCATTATTTAATTTAGATGCAACCTCTTCAGTAATTTCATATAATTCTTTATGCATATCATGTTTTGTAATATCATTTTCACTTACTGGTCTAAAAGTACCAAGTCCAACATTAAGTGTTACATATAATATATCAATACCTTTATCTTTTATTTGATTAAGAAGTTCATTTGTAAAATGAAGTCCAGCTGTAGGAGCAGCAGCACTACCATTAATCCTCGCATATACCGTATTATATCTATCATTATCTTTTAATTTTTCATGAATATATGGTGGAAGTGGCATAGCTCCAATACTATTTAAATGCTCTACAAAAATACCACTATATTCAAATTTAATATTTGTAATTCCATCATTTAAAATATCAGTTACAATACAACAAAAATCTTCTTCAAATATAATTTTAGTACCAATTTTAACTCTTTTTTGAGGTCTTACTAGACACTGCCAATTATCACTTTCAAGTTCTTTTAATAATAATACTTCTATCTTTGCTTTAGTATCTTCTTTATAACCATAAATTCTACTTGGAAGAACTTTAGTATTATTAAGTACTAGAGTATCTCCTTCATGAAGGTAATCAATTATATTATAAAAAACATCATCTTTATAATTACCATTTTTTTTATTAACAACTAATAATCTTGAATGATCACGCATTTTTATAGGAGTTTGAGCAATTAATGATTCATCTAAAGGATAGTCATAGGTCTCTATATCTTTATAGTTCATAAACATACTAGGAAAACAGCCTAGCGTCTCACCTTCCTTTGCTGTTTGATTATATCATATTTTAATAAAAAATAAAGAGTAATTACTCACCCTTTATTTTTTTCATCTTTTCTTCTATATCTCTAACAATACGAAATCCAAACAAATCTTCTTTTCTTTCTCCATCTTTGAAGAATAATAATCCTGGTATAGACATTATTTTATATTCATCAGCTAATTCTTCAAATTGATCTATATCTACTTTGATAATATCGTATTTATCTTCAATTTTTTCTAATTCTTTACCTACATATTTACATGGTGCACACCAATCAGCATAAAAATCTACTATATGTATACCATCTTTAATCATATCTTTTAAATTATCTTTTTCACTTAAATATTTAATCATTACAATTTTCCTTTCTCTTTTAGTAAATCAACGTTTTCCTGAGTAATTATATCATATTTTAAAAATAAATCTATAGCAGCATCATTAAATGATTCTTTATTATCTTTATGAATTTCTGCGAGTGAATATATTTCTTCAGTAACAATTGATAATTTACTAGTAGCTTTAGTCATAACAGGAGTACTATTTAATATAATTGGAGCAAGTTTAGAACCCTCCATTCCTCTTACTTTAAACATTGGTTGAGTTCCAATAAATAATATAATAAATATTACTATATAACTTTCAACTATACCAAGAATAATTCCACCTATTCTAGAGAATATTCCAAGTATAACAGTAGCATCTAATATCTTTTCAATTATTCCAGTTATTTTAATTACTATTCTAAGAACTAAATAAAGTACTGAAAAAACTACTAAGAAAGCAATTAATTCATATATTAATATATTAATAGCGCTTATTCCACTAAATATACCTTTTAATCCAAAGAATGGAAAATTATTATACATATAAGTAGAAACAGGAACTCTAAAATAGAATGCTAGAATTGAAACCAATACTAGTCCTACTAATAGAACAGCTTCTCTTATCATTCCTCTACTAAATCCTGATAGAGCACCAACTATTAAAACAATAATTATAACAGCATCTAATATATTCATACTACACCTATTCTACTATATATGGAGTTTCAAGACTTCCATCACCTGATGTATATTTAATATTTGATTTTAAAGTAATTACTGGTCTAATTCCATATTCATCAGATACATTAGTTGGATTAACTCCATTACCTTTAACAATATAATTATATGCATTAGCACCATTATAATATGCTGGAGTCATAGTCCAATAATTATCATCTATTCTTAAGAAATTATTTCCATTTTTTAATAATCCAGAAAAATACAATTCATCTAAAGTTAATAAACCAACTGGATAAGTAAGTACTTTAGAACCATAGTCATTAGTAACAGTTAATCTATCATTAGAATTATTACAATAATAAGATAATTTATTATTATCAATTGTATACTCTTTCATAAAATAATAACCACTACTATTATTTGCATAACCTAATTTATCATATAAAACACCTTGATATACAAAATCAGTTAATTTTCTATTTGAACAATACATAGCATCATCATCAAAATAATCAGTAGCTTTAGCAAAGTTACTAATATACCAAGTATCTAAACGTTCTTTTATTGTACTAGAGTTAGCATTTTCATGTTCTTTTTCATAACTATTACTACTAGCAGTACCAAATAAGAATCCAACATATGCATTAAAATTAGAATAATTATTAAATGCAGATTTTCCTATTACTGGACTACTAGATCCACATATACCATCAATTGCTTCTCCATTATAAACAAGTCTAATACCGTTATTTTCAGTGGTTCTAAGTATTTTAAAACAATAGTTATTAAATATAACATTATTCTTTAAATTATTACTACCTCTATAAAAATATGTATTAGCTCCATTTGTAGAATTATTTGTTTTATATACTCCATCAGTTAGATTATTAAACTCTTCAGAATCTTCTACTCCAACATAACTATCTAATATTACACTACCAAGAGAATTCTTCTCACTATATAATTTTTTTCCACTAGAAGTATTCTTAGATGCAATTACATTAATATTAGAAGAGAATGTTTTTTGCATATTATTACTTTGATCAGTATTTGTTTGTAAGAAAGTAATATCCATACTATAATGTTGTTTTTCACCTGGTTCAATTGGTATATTTGATAGAATAACAGTATCACTCTTAGGCATAGTTGTTTCACTAACAAATACTCCATTTTCATTACATTTAATTGTATAAACTAAATCATCAGGATTTGCAAAATCATTAATAACCTTTTCTAAAACAACATCAAAATAAACAATAGCATCGCCATTATTTTCAACTTTAAATGTTTTTAATATATGTTCTCCTGTATAAGCATTAACTAGAGATAAATTACTAGTATCAGTATAAACAATTTTCATATTTTTATTAAAAGTATTTATATCTACGTTAGTTTCATTTGTATTATCTAATACTTTAATAGTTACAAATGCATATGTAGAAGTAATAAATAACAATAATACTAATCCTAAACATATATAAGCAATAATTAAACTAATTTTAAATATCTTCATTTGCTCACCTATATTATTCATATTAATTATATAATTATATGCTATTTTTTTCAATAAAAATTGAAATATTAACTAGTTTTTGATAAAATGTATTGGGAGAGAAAAGAATATGTTTAAGCAATGTGATATATTAGATGAAAAAGAAAAAAACTTAAGACAAGTTAGTACTGAAGTCACTTTTCCAATGAGTGAAGATGATATTTCTTTAATTAATAACATGATTATGTATTTAAGAATGAGTCAAGATGAAGACTATGCTAGTAAAAATAAAATAAGAGCTGGTATGGGACTTGCAGCTGTTCAGCTTGGTGTATTAAAAAGATTCTTTGTTATTTCTTATAAAAGAGATGATGGCTCTTTTGAAGAATATAGAGTTATTAATCCTAAAATAGTATCACATTCTGAAGAAATGGTTTACATAGAAGAAGGAGAAGGATGCTTAAGCGTAAATAGATATGTAGAAGGTATCGTACCTAGATATGCTAGAGTTACTATTGAATTTTGTGATGAATATGGTAATAAAATAACTAAGCGTTTAAGAGAAGAAATTGCAGTTGCTTTCCAACATGAAATAGACCATTTAAATGGAATTTTATTTGTAGATAAGATAGATAAAAAAGATCCATTCAAAAATAAAGATATATATAGAGCAATTTAAAAGTAGATTAAATCTACTTTTTATTTACTTTTTAATTTCATTATCTTATAATTATAATAGGAGATTAGATATGAAGGATATAAATAAAACAAGATTAGCGGTATGGAGTGTAATATTTGTAATCACTCTAACCTTTACAATAGTTGGGGCTTTAAAATATAAGCAAGGATATGGACGAGGGATGCAAGCAAAGGAAGATTTAGAACCTATTGTTCAAGCATTCAATGATTCGTCATTTATTACAAGTTATAAAGCTGCTGGTACTACTATTAAGGCTGAAAATAAAAGTAATTATGTATTAATTTCACTTTCTAAAGGAATTAACACTACTACTTACCTATTTAATTATAAAGAAGAAGGTATTTATAGATTAATAGAACTTAAATATACAGAAGAAGATAAACAAAATGCTGAAGTAATCGCAAGGGGAATGATTGAAGCAACAGCTATGGCTCATGGCGGAAAAGAAGGAGACGTATTTAATAGCTACACTTATGATGAATTTAGACGTACTAGTTTAGCTGATGGTGTTGTAGTAGTACAAACTGGTACTGATTACACAATAAAAATTAATATTGAAGCAAATGTTGCAAGTAACTTAAAACAAAAAGATGTTGTTCCTGAAGAAGAAGCATTTGTAATCGAAGCAGATCCAAATGAAAGTGCTGATAATTATATTAACTATACAATGCCAGAAGGATTTGAAAATAAAGAAAAAACAACAGCAAATAATAAATGTAGTTTATTAATAGATGTAATTACTAAATATACTAGTTCAGAAACATTTGCTACTGATTTATCAAAAGAAATTAAAGAAGACTTTGTATTAACAACAAACGATACATTTAAAATATATAAAGATACTCAAACATTAGATGAAGGAAAATTACACTTTGCAGCTTTAGATGCTGGTGGTAGAGTCGTATTATTCAGAATGAAAGCTGAATCTAATAATGATGAATGTTATGAAGAATTAACAAATGTATTAAATACAGTTACATTAAAATAAAAAACCTCAATAAGAGGTTTTTTTATTAGTCCATTATAAATGTATCATTTTTTATAACAATCTTCCACTGATTAGTCTAATTTAACACTAACTATTTTACTTACTCCACTCTCTTGCATTGTTATACCATATAGCTTATCTAAGAATTCCATTGTTTTCTTTTTATGTGTTATAACAAGTAATTGAGTTTTATTTTTATAATTTGATAAGTATTCACCAAATATAGTAGCATTGTTTTCATCTAAAGCAGATTCTACTTCATCTAATATAACAAATGGGACATGTTCTAGGTTCATTATTGAGAATAATAAACTAATTGCTGTCATTGTACGTTCACCACCAGAAAGTAAGCTAAGTGGCTTTAAATTCTTTCCTGGAGGTACTGCTACAATATCAATACCAGTTTCTAAAACATTATCAGGATCTACCATTTCTAAATGAGCATTTCCACCTTTAAATAATATTTTAAATACTTTGGAAAATTCTTCATTAATTTTATTAAATGATTCAGTAAATTTATCTTTCATTACTTCATCCATTTCATTAATAATATTTAATAAATCTTTTTCACTATTTTCCAAATCTTCTTTTTGTTTAGTTAAGAATGATACTCTCTTAGATTTTCTCTCATATTCTTCAATAGATCCAAGATTAACTTCACCAAGTGATTTAATCTTTCTTCTAAGAGTAGTTACTTTTTCACGAGCAACACTCTCTTCTATTTCTAAAATATATTCACTCTTAGCTTTTTCATATCCTAAACCATAGTTCTCACTTAATCTATTTAATAAATTATCAAGAGTCATATTTAATTTAGTAATATCTATTTCAAGATTATTAATTTGATTTTGCATATTATTGTATTGATTATTCATCTTTCTTACAGATGATTCTAAATCAGTTAATGAATTATTTAAATCAATTTTCTCTTTATTATATATTTCAAGAGTTTTTTCAAGTTCAGTTTTCTTTTGTTCATGATTATAATATTCACTAATAATCTTCTCTAATTCTTTATCAAGAGAATTATTAGATAAATTATTTATTTCATTATTAATCATTTCAAGTTCATGTTCTTGAGACTCTAAAATAGCTTTCTTACTGTTATAAACTTCATCATTTTTAATAATCTCAATATTAGTATTATATATATTATCTTTTAATAACTTTAAGTCTTCATCATATTTAGATAATTGAGTTTCTAAATCATGAATTTCATTATTAATAGTTTCTATACTATTTCTTAATCTATCAAGTTCATATTTATCACTTATATAAGAACTTGATTTTTTAATACTTCCACCAGTCATTACTCCACCAGTATTAATAATATCTCCCTCTAGTGAAATAACTCTATATCTATGATTAATCTTTTTACTTACCTGAATAGCAGTATTAATATTATCAGTAACAATAATATTACCAAGTTGATTCATAATAATATTATAGAATTTTGAATCATATGTTACTAGGTCACTTGCAAACCCTATAAAACCTACTATATTTTGTACTGTTTTAGCTGTTTCAGGGTCTACACTCTTTGGTTTAATAACATTTAATGGGAAGAATGTTGCTCTTCCTAAATCTCTTCTTTTTAAATATTCTATTGCTTCTTTAGCGCAATTTTCATCATCAACAATTATGTTATTCGCAGAAGCGCCTAAAGCAACATCTAGCATAGTAACATATTCATCTTTAGTATCAAGAACATTACCAATAATATCATATATACCTCTAAGTGTTGGATTACCTATTATATTCTTAACACTATATGGTATTTTATTTAAATTAGATAAGTTATTCTCAAGTACTTCTATATTATTTTTAACTTCAATTAACTTCTTACATTTAGAATTATAACTAAAACTTACCTTCTCTTTTTCAGTATTAAGTGCATTATAATCTTTTGTATTATTTTCTAATTTATCACTTAAGTTCTTTTTACTATCTTCACAATATTTTAAATCTATCTTAGTAGATGAAATATTATTATCAAGAACACCTTTTCTTTCTCTTAAAGATATTAAGTTGTTCTTTACTTCATCACTTTCTTTATCATATTTATTTCTTTCAGTCATTAATGTCTTTTTATTACTTAAATCTATTAATGATTCATTAATATTAAATATCTCATTACTAGTATTTTTAATCTTATCATCAATATTTAATATTTTAACTTTAAGTTTTTCTATTTCAGTATTATCTGATGTAGAACTAGTACTTAATTTAGATAAATCTTCTTCTAGTTTTTCTTTTTTAGTTTGTTTAAATACTAATTCATCATTATAAGTAGTTATATCTTTAGCAATAAGTGCTATTTCTACACTTTCTAATTCATTAAGAGCAGTTTTATACTCAGTTGCTTTCTTAGCTGATTCTTCAAGTTCATCTAAATTTTCAGAGTTTTCATTAATAATTAAGTTAACTCTTTCAATATTGTCATGTGTTTTTGCTAATTTTGATAAAGCTTCTTCTTTTCTCTTTTTATATTTTAAAACACCAGCTGCATCTTCAAATATTATTCTTCTCTCTTCTGGTTTTTCACTTAATATTTGATCTATTTTATTTTGAGGAATAATATTAAATGATTCTTTACTACTTCTAGAATCTAAGAATAAATTAGTTATATCTTTAAGTCTACATTTTTCATTATTAATATAATATTCATTCTCACCTGATCTATATAAAGTTCTTTTAATTGAAACTTCATTGTAATCAATATTTAGAGTTCTATCAGTATTATCAAAAATAATTGATACACTAGCAAAGTTAGATGCAGGTCTACTAGAAGATCCAGTAAATATTACATCTACCATATTATTACTACCACGCAAAGATTTGATACTTTGCTCACCAAGTACCCATTTAACTGCATCAACTATATTACTTTTACCACTACCATTAGGACCAACAATACCAGTAAAAGTAGGATCTAAATCAAATACAGTTTTATCAGCAAAACTTTTAAATCCATTAATTATAATCTCTTTAATGTACATAATATTCCTCTTTCTATTTTGATTACATAGATTATTATATCATAGAAAAATCAAAAACAAAATAAAAAGGGATATTATTTAGCCCTTTTATTATATGCTTCTTTCGCTGCATTTTGTTCTGCTTCTTTTTTAGATAATCCTTCTCCTACTCCATAAACAAGATCATCAATAACTACTTCAACTTTAAATAATTTATGATGAGCAGGGCCACTTTCAGAAACAAGTCTATATTCAACACTCTTTTTAACTGTTTGAACACTTTCTTGAAGTAAACTCTTATAATCCATTAAAAAGTCTTCTTTTCTTTCAATATATGGAACAATTAATCCATAAAATACTTTTTTAACTCCTTCAAGTCCATGTTCTAAATAAATAACAGCCATACAAGCCTCAAAAACATCAGATATGATAGTTTTATTAGCTTCACTCATTCCATTACCTAAATATATATAATCTTTTAAATTTATCTCTTTAGAGTACTCATATAAAGCATTTTCACATACATATAAACTTCTTAATCTACTCATTTCTCCTTCTGGATACTCTGTTTTAGAATATAAGTATTCACTACATATTATTTCAAGTACTGCATCACCTAAATATTCTAATCTTTCATATGATTTACCACCATGTTCATTAGAATAACTAGAATGAGTTAATGCTTCTCCAAGTAGTCTTTCATTCTTTATTTTAATACCATATTTTTTAAATAAATCTTTCATTTTCATCACTATTTAATTATATCACAATGTACTATATAACTCTATATGGTATTTATTTTTTATATTAAATATTATATAATATTAAGTATGAAAAAAGTATTAATTAAGTTAATAAATTTATATCAAATAACACCACTTCATTCACATAATGCATGTAGATTTACTCCTACATGTAGTGAATATATGAAACAGTGTATTGAAATATATGGACTTAAAGGTATATTTAAGGGAATTAAAAGAATATTAAGGTGTCATCCTTTTGGAAAGTTTGGATATGACCCAGTTATTAAAGGAGAATAAAATGAAGAAATTATTAGGATTGTTATTATTATGTTTTTTATTAGTAGGATGTGATTTTGTAGATGATTTTAGTGATAGATATTTATATACTACATCTTATCCTATTGAATATGCAGCAGATGTATTATATGGAGAATATGCTACAGTAGCAAGTGCTTATCCAAATGGCGCTAATGAAACATATGAAGTTACTGATAAAAAGAAAGAAAAATATGCTACTGCTGAAACATTTATCTATTCTGGTATATCTGGAGAAGCAAGTTTAGCAAGAGATATCTTAAATAAGAATAGCAAATTAAAATTAATAGATGCTACTAAAGGAATTAAATCAACAGATTCATTTACTAGTGTGTGGTTAAACCCATCAAATTACTTAATGTTATGTAGTAATATTAAATCAAGTTTAATTGATTATACAGATAATATTTATGTAAAAGAAGCTATTGAAGAAAACTATAAGAAATTAAATGAACAAGTATCAGAATTAGATGTAGAACTATATGATATTGGTAAAAATGGTAATTATGATACTCTTCTTGTTACTAGTGATGTATTTAATTATTTATCTAAATATAATATAAATGTTATAGCTATTAATAGTGATAATGAACAAATTGATAAATCTTACTCAGATGCTAAAAAATTAATAGCTGACAAAAAGATTCAATATATTTATATACTTAGTGGTCAAACATTAGATGAGAATCAAGAAAAACTAATCGCAGAAAATAATCTTATTAAAGTTGAAATAAATGATTTATTTACTTTAACTGATGAAGAAAGAACTGCTGGTAGTAATTATATTTCTCTTATGAAAGAAACAATTGAAAATTATAAAAAAGAATTATACAAATAAAAAATAATAGAGATTATCTATTATTTTTTTTGATTAATTGTAGTGTATCAAAATAAAGTTGACTATCAGGTGCTTTTAAATTTAAATATGAAGAATATATAGAATCAAACATTCTTACTAGTTTTGGATAATATTCACCATAATAATCACCTATTCTATCTGTATATTCATCTTCATAACAAGATAATATAAACCATTTAATAAAACTTTCATCCATTTGTTTAAATAATTCATTAGCAAGTTTTGCATCTATAGTAAGTGTAAATTCTTCTATACATTTACAAATTTCATCTTTATTAAATGTATCATGTTTACTAGATTCAAATATTATATAAGATAAACATTCAGTTAAAGCTTCTTCTAATCCTAATTGACTACTTATTTTTTCTCCTTCAACTAATTGTTCATTACTAGATAAAGGTAATTGATATTCACTATTAGTATCCATACTAGCTAATAAATCAGCTACAGCATCTTTATCTATTCTTTTTATAGATATACAAGGAGTTAAATCATTTAAATTATATTCAATTATTTCTTTTATATCTTCAAATAATGTTGGAGAATCATTATCAATATAATCATAATCTATGTAATAGTATTCATAACTATCTAGTTTTCTATTATAAACTATTATTTCATAATCAGTGAAAGAAGCTACTATTTTTAATAGTGTAATATCTTCATCACAATATTTTTTAGATAATAAATCTTCAAAGTCAGCATAAACCTTTTTAAAGTATTCATTATCATTATAACTAGGTTTAGCTGTATCTTTTACATTAATTGAATTCTTAACTAATATGCTTCGATTAGAATGAATAGTTTCATGTATTAATGTAATAATAACTTGATTAATATACTTTTCTTTATTTAATGGATCTTTATCAATATTAGTTAACTGTTTAATTAAAAAATTAGTAGTCATATATATAACAGGTTCTCCTGTATTTGGATTATTAACTGCATAATATGCATAAACATTATTATCTTCATTAGTATTATCAATTAAAATGTCTATATCATATAAATGATCAAATAAACTAGGATCTAAATCTAACTTTCTAAAGAAGCTTTTTAATATTTCATTCTTTTTATCATTAGCGTAATCTACAAGGGAATACATTGATGCATTAGAAAAAGGCAAATCTTTAAAATCGCCATTATAATCTATCATAAACATACCCCCTTTTTAAATTGGGCATATTGTATCATAAAAAGAAAAAAGATGCAATTAGAATGCATCTATGTCAAACAAAGTCTTTTGTTCATTTATTTTAAATTCTTGATATGTTTTTGGTGTTACTACTCTACCTCTTGATGTTCTTTTAACATATCCTTCTTGTAATAAGAATGGTTCAATTACATCTTCTATTGTTGTTACTTCTTCTCCAATTGATGAAGCAATAGATTCAATTCCTACTGGACCACCACTAAATTTCTTAATTATACTCATTAAATATTCTACATCAGTACTATCAAGCCCATTTGGGTTAATTTTAAGCCTATCTAGAGCTTTTTGTACTATCTTTAGATCTATTTTATTAACTCCCTCTACTAAAGCAAAATCAGATACTCTTTTTAAGAGTCTATTAGCGATACGAGGAGTCTTTCTACTACGAATAGCTATTTCATGAGCAGCATCTTTTTGAATCTTTATATCAAGTACTCTTGCAGTTCTCTCAACTATTTGAGTTAACTCATCATCAGTATAGAATTCTAACTTAGAAACAATACCAAATCTATCTCTTAAAGGGCTAGATAAATCTCCTGCTCTTGTTGTTGCTCCTACTAAAGTAAATGGAGGTAAATCTATTTTAATGCTTCTACTTTGCCCTTCTCCACCAATAATAATATCAAGTTTAAAGTCTTCCATAGCACTATATAGTATTTCTTCTATATACTTTGGAATTCTATGTATTTCATCAATAAATAATACATCATAAGGTTCTAATGTAGAAAGAATTGCTGCTAGGTCTCCACTCTTTTCTATAGTTGGTCCACTTGCAGTTTTAATATTACTTCCAAGTTCATTTGCAATAATATGTGCTAGTGTAGTTTTACCAAGCCCAGGAGGACCATATAAAAGTACATGATCTAAATTAGTATTTCTCATTTTAGCAGCTGTTACAAATACTTTAATATTCTCTTTTACATCAGTTTGACCAATATATTCATCAAATGAATCTGGTCTAATATTCTTCTCAAATGTATCGGCTTCTAATTCGTGATTAGTTACTATCCTTTCGTCCATAATTAATCTCCTTTATATAATTATATACTTGTTTCCAATTATCAGCCCTTTTAAATCTCTTTTCATCATGATTATATAAATTAGTAAATAATAATACAGGTACTCCAGCATTATATACTTCTTCACAATGGCTTTCTTTATCATCAATAAATAAATCTACATCATTATCAATACATTCATCTACTTTAGAACCAGTATTTACATAAATCTTATCATAATAAACTCCATGTTCATCTAACCAGTTCTTTGTAAGAGCATAAGGATCTTTTATATACTTATCTTTTCTAAATGAAATAATTAGTATCTTACATCCTTCATCATGTAATTTATTTATTACTTCTTTAGCATTATCTTTTATTTTAGCAGTACCCATTATATGTTCTAATCTATCTGCAAAGAATTGCCCTTTCATATCTTTAGGCCAACCCATCATTTCAGTAAATTCATAAGCATTAATATCTTTAATACCTGTACCACCTAAAACTTCTTTATCATACTTATCTGCTTCAACTATTACATTTTCATTAGTATCGCAAATAGTATCATCCATATCTATACCTAATATCATTTTTAAACCTCACTTTAATAATAATTTTAATGCTTCCTTGATTTGAGCTTCTATATTTAGTTCTCTATCTACTTTAGCAACTACATTCTTAATATCAGTTGATTTATATCCAAGAGATTCTAATGCAAGAATTAACTCATCATTATTAGAATCATTATTCTCACTAAGAACAAGTTTTCCTTTAAGATCAAGAATTATTTGTCTAGCAAGTTTTTCTCCAACTTTTGGAATCTTCTTAAGATAAAGAATATTCTCTCTATCAATCGCATCAATAAGTCCATTTACTGAACATGTCGCTAGGATTGTTATTCCCATTCTAGGTCCTAATCCTTTAACATCAATAAGTTTTAAAAATAAATCTCTTTCATCTTCACTTATAAAACCATATAATGTATTTTCTTCTTCTCTTACATGATTATATATATAAACAGTATATTCTTCATTTTCCTTAAATTTATATGGATTAGATGTATATACTTTATAACCAACATTATTTACATCAACAACTATATAATTAGCTATTTGTTTAGTTATTTTTCCTTTTAAATACTCGTACATAAATATCATCCTCTTAATAATTATATCATATAAGAAAAAGACAGTACAAGTTATATTTGTACGTCTATTTTCTCTAAAATTTCTTTAATTTTCTCATATTCTGCTATTTGTTCTGGAGTCTTTGCATTTTCTTTTAAATCAGTTAATATTTGTTCAATAGATTTACTTAATTTTTCCTCCATCGCAGTACGTTGTTTATCTAAACTTTCTTTCATTACTTCTATTTTATTTTTATGGTTTCCTCTCTCATATACGATTTCTCATTCAGGAAATTGTTTAACAAAATCTTTTTCATACTTTGTTTTATATTTACTAACTAAAGCATAATTTTTTTTATGATTAATAACAGGTTCTTTCATAATACCTCCATTATTTAAATAATTCTTTATATTTCTTTTTTATTCTAGACATTGCATTCTCTATACGCTTTTTATCTTTACCAAGTAATTCTGCTATTTCATCATTCTTAAGTCCCTTAAGTTTTAATTCAAAAATAACAAGTTCATTTTTACTTAGTTTAGATTTTATATTATTTAATAATTCTTCTTTTTCTTCTTTATTTATTAATACATTATTTGGTTCATTTGATTCATCTTCACATAAATCATATAAAGAACTATTAGTATCTTCAATTAACATATCTAAAGAATAAGAATTATTAAGTATTCTATTTTTCATCCTAAATGTTTGTCTCATTGCAGAAATAATACTTGTTTTTATACATGCATTAGCATAAGTATAAAATGAAACATTCTTCTCTTTATCAAATGTATTAATCGCATGCATTAAACCTATTAATCCTTCTTGGTAAAGATCTGCTACTTCAACACCTATAATATTATATTCTTTTAAATATTCTTTCAAAATTGATAATATACAATTTTTATATTTATTTATAACAATATTAATTGCTTCTTCATTATTTTCACAACATAAATATATTAATTCATTATCATTTAATGTTTTATAATCCATAAACCTCCTATTTAAATTTCATTATTTCATATATTAATATTCCACCTGCAACACTTGCATTAAGAGAATTCACTTTACCTTTCATTGGTAAAGATATAATCTCATCACAAGAATTAGTTACAATTTGTTTTAAACCATGTCCTTCACTACCAATAACTAAACATGTTTTTCCACTAAAATCTATTTTTCTATAGTCTTTTCCATTAGCTTCAGCACCATATACCCAATAACCTAAATCTTTTAATTTAGTAATTGTATTAGATAGATTTACTACTTCAACTATTTTTACATTATTTAATGCTCCTGCGCTTGTTTTATAAACAACAGGAGTAACCCCAACACTTCTCTTTTTAGGTATTATTATATAATTTACTCCTGCGCATTCACATGTTCTTATAATCGCACCAAAATTATGTGGATCTTCTAATGAGTCTAGCATTACTACAAAATTAGCTTCATTATCATTTACAATTGCTTCTATATCTAAATATTTATATTCATCAATATCAGCTGCTATACCTTGAGTAATACCATTATCACACATTTTATCTAGTTTATTTCTATCCATATGAAATCTCTTAAGATTTCTTTTTGTTATTTTAGCCATAAGTTCTTGATCATTAAAATTATTATCAAGAAATATTTTATGTATTTTAGTATTACTATTTAATATTTCATTAATTACATTCTTACCATATACTAGCATATTTCCTCCATATAAGATTTAAATTCATCAATTGTATTAACAAATGTAATAAAATCAAAATCTTTAGCAAATTTCTCATTTCTAATTTTATTTAATACTTGAATTAAACCATCAAAATAATGATCTATATTAATAATAACAATATTCTTATTATGAGTTTGATTAACATACTCACATATCATATAAAATATTTCATTATATGTTCCATAACCACCAGGTAAAAATAAGAATATGTCACTTTCTTTCATAAAAGCTTCCATTTGATCTAAAGTGCTTTTAACATATATTTTCTTACAATCCATTTTATCTAAATCGCACTTATAATAATCTGTTGCGATACCTAAAACAGGCTTATCATTATCTAAAAATTGATGATAAACAGAACCCATTAATCCATAATCTCCTCCACCTACTACTAGAGTACAATTATGGTCAATTAAAATATTTGATACTTTTTTAGCAGTATCAAAATACTTTTTATCTATATCATCATATGAAGAACATCCTACAAATACTTTCATTTTTTATCAAGTTCCTTCTTTAAACATGTAGCAGCAATAGCTCCTTCTCCAACTGCAGTAGCTATTTGATACACTTCTTTTTTAATAATATCACCACAAGCATATATTCCATCAATTGCAGTTTTCATATTAACATCAACAATTATATATCCTTTTTCATCAGTAATACCTAATGGAGATAAGAAATCACTACCGCCAACACTACCATAGAAAATGAATACACCAGCACATTTAATAGTTCTACCGTCATCTAATTTAACACCAGTAATATAATCTTCTCCTAAAAATTCTACTACTTTTTTATTATCAACTATTTCTATTTTTTCTTTTTGAACTTTACAAACATTACTTTCAGCAGCTTTAATTCTACCATTAGTAACAAGTGTAACCTTTTTAGCAAATCTATTTAAATATAAAGCTTGTTCAAAAGCAGAATCACCTGATCCTAAAACAACAATATCTTTTCCTTTATATAAAGGAGCATCACAAACAGCGCAATAACTAACTCCTTTACCAATAAACTTGTTTTCATTAGCTATTCCGCTTCTTTTATATTTTCTACCTGCAGATATTATTATTCCTTTAGCTTTAAAGTCACCTTTATCAGTATGAACTATTTTACAATCATCTTCTACTTCAATACCAACTACTTTTGCTATATCAAATTCAATCTCTTCATTTTGAACATGTTCAAACATTTGAAAAGCAAGTTCGCTTCCTGTTATAGATTTGAACCCTAAATAATTCTCTACTAAACTTACATTGTTAAGAGATGCACCTGGCATATTTTCATCAAGCATAATTACTTTCATTCCTGCTCTTTTAGCATAAATACCAGCACTCATACCGGCACAACCCATACCAATTATAATACAATCGTACATATTAACTCCTTAATTAAAAGGCCACATGAGTATCATCTGTAGTATTATATAACTCTTCAAGAGTTGGTTTCTTAGATTGAACAGATGTAATATAAGCACCAATTATAACCATAACTACACTGATTAATTGTGCCATTTTAATATTTACAAACATTAAACTATCAGTTCTATATATTTCAACGATAAATCTAACTAAACCATACCATAATAAATAAAATGCAAGAATTTGGCCTCTTTTTATATATTTCTTTCTTCTCATTATAATCATTATTATGAATCCAATAAAACATGCTATTGATTCAAAGTAAAACATAGGTAGATGATAACTACCATTAATATACATATTATCAATTACAAATTGAGGTATTATTCTCAAATTAACAAGTGTCTCATATTCAACAACAGTACCATAAGCTTCACCATTAAAGAAGTTACCCCATCTTCCAATAGCTTGAGCAAGTAAAAGACCTGGAACTGCTATATCTAATATTTTAACAACATTAACATTATATTTCTTACAATATAAATATATTGTTAAAGCACCAGCAATAATTCCTCCGTGAATAGCAAGACCTCCATGCCATATTTTAAATATTTCAAAGAAATTAGACTTATAATAACCAAAATTAAATATTACATAATAAAGTCTAGCTCCGATTACACCAAATATAAATGTCCAGAATAATAAATTTAACATAAATTCATTTTGTAATTTAAATCTATTAGCTTCCTTTTTAATAACAAGATAAGCAAAAAATACGCCTATTAAAATAAATACGCTATACCATCTTATTTCAAGGGGTCCTAAATGAAATAGAACTGAATCCATATTAATTACCTACTTTCTTTGTTATTACTCTATCTAAAAATATCTTTAATGCACTAATAAATATTGCTATTACAAATGTAGAAAATAATCCTGTTACTGTAAAAGCATCTCCCATAATAAGATCACATATATTTAATATAATTACATTTACTATTGGATAAGCAATACCATAAGTCAAAATTGTAATTGGTATTGCCATAAATACAAATACAGGTTTAATTGTAGTATTTAAAAAACTAAGTATTAATGCAGCAATAACTGCATAAAAGAAATTTTCTACATGAATGCCTTTAAATAAAGCATTAGCTATCATTAATACTAAAGCATATACAAGAATACCAACTATAAATTGGTATATATCACTTTTCTTATCTTCTTCTGTATATACTCCTTCTTTATTAATTTTATACAGCTTTGCTTTTTTATTTGACATTATAGCCACATCCTACTAAATAAGCAATAAATCCTGATTTAACTGTTTGATAATCATATAAAGATTTATCAGCTTGATTTACACAAAATAAATATGTTTTACCATTTTCAAACTTACCATCTACATAGTCATATAAAACATAACCCATACATGGTGACTTTGAGTGAACTATTTCAGAAGTATAATACTCCGCAGCTTTTAATTTATCTAAACATACATAACCATGTCCGTTATTATCTAATCTAACGATTCCTTTAGGAGCATTATTTTCATTATAGATACATCTTTCTTTTTTTGTTCTAGAATCAATTGGTCTATTACAAAAATCAACTATTGCTAAATTGGCTGCATCTAATACTGCTGCTTCTTGAGATAATACTGCTGTATCAGCAGACTTTTTATAATATGAAACAACATTTACAGCAGCAAAACTAGCTAAAACACCTATTATTATAATAATTGCTAATAATTCTACTAATGTGAATCCTTTTCGCATAATCATCATCTCCATAATATATTCTATCATAAAAAAATAAGATTTGCATCTTATTTTTATGATAATGTATGTTCCTTAACAACTACCCCAGGTTCATTATAATATGTAACATTATCTTCATAATCATAATACATTGTTACTTCTACTTTTTCAGTATTAACAAATATATAAACATAACCATATGTTTTACTGTCATAATAACTATCTCCATTATATGGCTCAACATCATATAATTCGTATCCTTCAATAACTGGAACATTATTATTTATAAATCCATTAGTATTATAAAAATCTTTTGATAATATATCTCCAGCATCCATATGATAACTATAATACTCACTTTTAGATGGTGCATTTTTTGAAATTGAACTATAAAATTGAACAAAATGAGTACCCGGCTCATATATTTGTTTATATTCAGATATAACTGCTTCTTGACTTATTTCAACATTATTTAATGTATTAATTTCATTATTTTTAGTATCTTGACTGCATCCAGTTAATAAAGAACTTGTTAATGTCATTAAAGCTATAGTCGCTTTAGTTTTCTCTTTCATTATTTTTTCTCCAATTAATTATTTTACTCTTTTCAAACTAGGACCTTTTTCTTTTAATCCTAATTCAATTTCTCTACTTATTTGATCTCTATGATTTTTTAAATATTCAATTTGTGCTTGAATCATTTTATCTTTATCAGATATATTTTTAGAAATTACAATATCATCTGAATCAATACTAAATGTAACCATAAAAGTTGGTTTAGTATCAATAACTCTTTCACCTTTTCTATTTATAAATAATTCATAACCATCTTGACTTCTAACACTAGCTAAACCTTCACTAAATTCACCAGTTAATTTATACTGACATGGAATTACTTCCTCTCCTGTAGTATCAATATATCCCCATCTATCATTGTCATCTTTAACAGAAGCCATTCCTTCACTAAAATCATCAATTTCCTTATAGTGCTTTTTTAATAAATATTCACCATTTATATTAATTACATTTTTTCTATTAATACCATCTGATACAATAGCTAATCCTTCATGGAAATCATGACACCAATCATGCTTCGTTGGAAGAACTAACTCACCATTAGGATTAATATAACCACTATTATCTCCCCATCTATCTTCTCTAACATATGCTAATCCCTCAGAAAAATCAGATGCATAGTTATATTTATATGGCACTACTAATTCACCTTCTGTATTTTTATAACCAACCTTATGATCTTCCCCATAAATAGCAGCAAGTCCTCCTTTGAATGGCCTAATATATGCATATCTATCTTCAAAACCGCCATTATAATAAAAATATATTTTTTCATTACCATTAGTATCGATATATGCATATTTATCTCTATTTATTTCAACAGCAGCCATTCCTTCACTAAAATCAAAAGCAAATGAATAATTTGTTGGAATAACTATTTTACCAGCCTTATTAATATACCCATATTTAAAACCACTACTACCAATTCTTTTATCTATAGTTTTATATCCTATGATAGCTAAACCATTTGAAAAAGATGATAAAGCATCTGCTTTTACTTTCAAAACTTGTTTTCCAGTTTTATCAATAAAAAAATGTTCTTTAGAATTAAACTCAGTTTTAACCAAAGCTAATCCTTCACTAAATGAATCACCAGAGTAATATTGACAAGGTATTATAAAATTACCAGTTTTGTCCATATATCCTACTTTTTTATTTCTATCTTTAATTAGAGAAATACCTTCATGAAATGTATCTAAATATTCATAATCGCTAATAGAAATGTTTTCTAAATTTACCATAAATAACCCTCTTTCAAAAACGCTTTATATATTACTATAAAGCAATAAAAAAGTCAATCTATCGACTGACTATTTTGTTTCTTCTTTACTAACTTTAATAGCTTCTTTTCCCTTGTAGTATCCACACTTTTTACAAGCTCTATGAGGTACAAGTGGAGCTCCACAATTACTGCATGTTACAACAGTTGGAGCAGTTTTCTTTAAATGAGTTCTTCTTTGTCTTTTAGCAGTTTTACTTACTCTTCTAAAAGGTAATGCACCAAATAAAGTAATATCTAATTTCATTTTTATTCCTCCTTCAATTATCAAGAAAGTAATACACTTCTTCCATTGCGTAAGTATTTTCTCACAAATAATGAAAAATATCAAGTAAAATATGCATTTTCTTTAAAAATAATAATATTTTTGATATAATACTTCTTGTGATTAGGAGGAAATATGAGCACTTTATTTAGCGAAG
>JAEEGJ010012904.1_pt1 | contig 20493 bp, 10 predicted proteins | sample 8958761 | NCBI WGS metagenome assembly JAEEGJ01 (sample SAMN16246546, study PRJNA631951) | gut metagenome | biome: gut microbiome; feature: rumen; material: RS-attached | host: Bos | place: Iran: Karaj | collected 2018-10
TGTTCGACAAGCTGATTACGCCCGCGTACAAGCCGCTCGCCTACGCGCTCAACTGGATTATCATCCGCGGCACGTACCAGTACCGCGTGGTGATTTTCAACATCAAGAAGATTGACGCGAGCATCGTGCGTAAACTCAAGTTGATTTCGGACGCACTGAAGGAATCGCCCTTCCACGTGACCGCAGCGCACGCCTACGTGGACACGACCGAATCGGATTACTACCTGGAATCGAAGCGCCCCACCGAAGGCCTGAACTTCAAGCAGCTCTACGGCCCGCGCGAGATGAGCCTAAACCTGGGTCACTTTAGCCTGCGCTACCCTGTAACGGGATTCAGCCAGATTAACGAGAGCCAGATTCACAACCTGATCAAGGCGGCGAGCCGCATGCTCTCGCTTGGCAAGGAAGACCACTTCCTGGATTTGTACTGCGGTTACGGCCTGTTCAGCTTTGCGCTCGGCGAAGCCGCCAAAGACGTGCTGGGCGTGGAATGGGAAGGCCCATCCATCGACTGCGCGAAGGCTTCCGCAAAGCACCTGAAGAAAAACTACCGCTTTATCGCGGGCAAGATCGACGAGATGTTCGTGCAGACGCGCCTCCCGAAGCCGGTACTGAACGAGCCCGAAAAAATCCTGCTCGATCCGCCCCGCAAGGGCTGCGAACCCGGCGTGATTCACGCGCTCGCGATGAGGAAACCCATCCGCGTGTGCCACATTTTCTGCGGCACCGACGAGATTCCCTCCTCGCTCAAGGAATGGGAACGCTACGGCTACCGCGTGCGCGAAGTGCAGCCACTCGATTTGTTCCCCGGCACCCCGCACCTCGAAACCATCGTGATGCTGGAAAAGAAATAGATTCCGAAAAAGTTTTTCAAAAAAAAGGATGCTATCATGGCAAAAACAAAATGGGAAACAAACATCATTACAAAACATCCCGATAGTTTTTGGTCAAAAATTAGCGGAAAAGAAATAGACTATTTATCGCACCTCAAGGAAGAAGATCCTAACACATATCAAAATGTATACACAAAACCAAAAGGCACCATTTACATCTACAGAAATTCAAGAACAGGGAAAAACTACATAGGCCAGGCTAAAAACATCGTTGAACGGAACAAGCAACATTGGGCCCCCGGGAAAGGCACCGACGCAGACCGTTTCAAATCCGGCCAATTTGATGAAATCATTGTTCTAAGAGATCGCCTTTTTTCCAAAAGCCATGCCGTTGACTACGTAGAAAAAGCATTAATTGAGTGCTTTCAAACCGATGGTGGAAAGCTTAACACCAATCACACCACAGGAAACAAAGTCCCATTTGATTTTCACGAAAAAGATAACATCAACGACAAAATAATTATCCCTCTATGGGAAAAAGTTCTGTACCCCAAAAAATGGGTAAAAATTCCCACATTAACCAAGGTAAGAAAGAATAGCCTTTTCAGATACAGCCCATTTAAAGACCTGACTAACGAACAAGAAAGGATTGTCAAAACGATTATCGACAATCCGTCTACAAACTATCTGATTAATGGTGGCGCAGGAACGGGCAAGACCGTCCTGGTAACAAATATAATCGCAGGGATAATAGAGAAATTTCCCGACAGCAGAATCGGTGTGGTGTTTGACCCCAACTGGGTCAAATACGGCAAGCAAATCTTTAACACTTACACTTGCTACAACAACGCAAACATCGTTGTCGGATCTTCTTCACAAATACTTAAAGACACGTTTGTCAACGGCAATTTTGACACCATTGTCGTCGACGAATCACACAAACTATCCCGAAAAGGCGGAAAACAGCACGGATTGTTAAACCATGTATACAGGGGAAAATATAAAGATTGCTCATCCCATCTGGAAGCCCTCCAAATGGCCGGGAATCGAGTAATCCTGATGTATGATGAGCTGCAGGCTGTCCGTCCAAGCAACATAGGTCGAGAGGATTTCAAACGGCTAACTGCAAACTACACTAAAAAGACATTGATGCAGCAAATGCGCATTCCCGAAGATCGATTCAATGGCAAGAACTACGGTGTTGACGACTATGTGAAAGGCATTAAATACCTGCTTTACAAAGACACCGGCATTTTAAAGCCAGAAGATGAGCAATTCAACAGAGACGCCTTTAACGACATAACAGAAAGTGCATACTTTAGTTTCTACGATGGAAGCTCTCCGTTACATGACGCGTTCGACTTCATTGAAGGAGATGCAAACGGAAACTACGACCATGCAAACAACAGAGTCCTTGCAGGGATGGTCTACGACAAAAAACGCAACGGAAGCCAGTATGTTATAAAATACAAGATAGGCGACAACAAAGGGAAAAAGAACAAAGACAAGAATGGTCATTGCAAAAAAATGCATTGGCATGAAGGAGACCTAAAAAAAACGTGGAATTCGACCTATATCACGTGGCTAAACATCAAGGACATTGACAAAGAAGACCAAATCGGTTGCGTTTACGCCGTTCAAGGCGTTGATCTTGACTGTGCCGCAGTATTGATTTGTAACGACCTAAAAGTAGTAGACGGCAAATTATGTGCCGACCCTAACGTCTTAAACAACCCCAATTTAAAATTCACAAAAAAGGAACAGGAACAGATGGGCAAGGAACTCACCATGCTCATTCTCAACCAATACTTTGTCCTCTTGACCCGAGCAACCTATAAGGTAAGGGTTGGCTTTTGGAAGAACAAGGAATTCCTTGAATACATGAAGGAAACGTTGGGTATTACAAAAAAGTAATCTCTAAAGTTATCAAACATGGCCGACGATACTAAAAAGCCCGCACTCTGGACACGCAACTTCGTGACGGTCGCCGCCGCGAACTTTCTGCTGTTCTTTAGCTTTTACCAGCTGCTTCCGATTCTCCCGCTCTACATTATCGAGAAGTTCCAGACCGACAACGCAACGGCAGGGTTCATCATCTCGCTCTACACCATCGGGGCACTCGCCTGCAGGCCCTTCGCGGGTTTCCTCGTGGATACGCTCTCCCGCAAGCCGCTTTACTTCTGGACGTTCTTCGCGTTTACCGCATGTTTCTTGGGCTACAAGACGGTGGCCTTCCTGCCGATACTTGCCGCAGTGCGCTTTGCCCACGGGCTTTTCTTCGGGATTTCGAGTACCGCGAGCAACACGGTGGCCATCGACGCGCTCCCCGCAAGCCGCCGCGGGGAAGGCATCGGTTATTTCGGGATTAGCGTGAATCTCGCGTTCGCGACCGGCCCGATGACGGGTATGTTCCTGTACGAGGCCTTCGGTGACACCATCGTGTTTGCGATTTCAATTATCCTGTGCGTCATCGGTCTGATTCTTGTGCAGACACTGAACGTCCCCCGCAAGGAGAAGAAACCTCATGCACCGCTCTCACTCGACCGGTTCTTCCTCACCCGTGCCATCCCGCAGTTCGTGAACTTCATCTTCGTGGGGTTCGCCTACGGGCCCGTCACGAACTACATCGCGCTCTATGCGAAGGAACTCGGCATCGGAGGTTCCGGCTGGTTCTACGCGCTTATTGCCGCAGGGCTTATCCTGAACCGCATCATGACCGGCAGGCTTATCGACAGAGGCTACCTGATTCACTTGGTTGGCACTGGCATGACGCTCAACATCGTCGCGTACTTCCTGCTCGCCTTTAGCCACTCGCCCGTCACGTTCTTCGCATCGGCATTCCTCATCGGTACGAGCCTCGGGCTAATTTTCCCCGGCTACCAGACGATGTGCGTGAACCTCGCCCGCCACGACCAGCGCGGTACCGCGAACAGCACGTACCTGAGCGGCTGGGACATCGGTATCGGCGCGGGAATCCTCGCTGGCGGTTCGATGGCGGGGCATTTCGGCATGCACCAGCAGGTATTTTTCACCTGCGCCGTCGCACTTGTAATCGCCGACATATTATATTTCACGTGGACCGCACGGCACTACCTGAAGAACAAACTGGAAGGCTAGCCGTCCCGTCTCTTCCTAACGGACCGCAATCTTCGACGTTCTTCTGCCGCAACGAACGATGTAAATTCCCGGTTTTTCCATCGGAATCGAAAGCGCGTTCGCCTGAGCCATGCCCGACCACACCTTGGCACCACGAACATCAAACACTGCAACCTTCTTGCCAAGCAATTCGCCCTGCAGCACGATGTTCCGATTCAAGACTGCAACGGTAAAGTTGAGTTTGCCGCTCTTTTGCACTTTGGGTTTCACCGCCGTGGCAGTATCTTCCGGGAGTACCGGCAGGGGAACTTCCTTTCCCGACAAAATCGGGAAACCGTCGTTCGCGCCAAGAGAATCGTATGCAAAGGCTTCACCGAGTCTTTCGGCAAACTCCCTAGATTTCATTTCCTTTTCCGAGAGTCCCGTTGAATCTTTCTCGTTCCTTTTCAAATGATAGATGTTGTCATTCGTGCATTCGGCACATACATTGGATGCCAGGGAATCCGTAGTATAAAGGTTTTGCTGCACCAAAAGCGGGCTTAATCTTACAAAGCCATAAAACGCATATTTACCACTTGAAGATTTTTTAGCCAGTTTTCCGCGATGGTAGCTATTCAGGACGTAGGATCTTTCTTTGAGACTCAATTCTCCGATTAGCCCTCCTATGTCATATTCACCATCAATGGTACCGGTATTAAAGCACCTGTCAAGAAGTATGGACGATTCCGCAGAACCGACAATTCCCCCACCACGCGATCCGCCATAGATATTCGAGTGGTCGTTCCAACAATTGACAATCTTTACGTCAGCCGCATCCGCCACAATCGCTGCGGCGTAGCGTCCCCTGATATTGGCATTCTTGATTCCCAGATTTTTGATTGTCGCTCCCGACGCATTGGCTATAAACGCAGCCTTTGATTCAGTGATCGATCCCGAAGGATCCAAATTCACAAGCAAATTGGAAATAACATGGCCATCTCCGTCAAAGACTCCCTTAAACGAGCCATTTCTCCAACCACTTATCGGCATCCATGTTTCCGAGGAATCAAAAACAATATCCTGCGTCAGCCTATAGTTTTTATCCGTGTAGAAAGCATACCGGTTTGAATCAAGAGACAATCGAGAGAGCATCACCAAATCTTCCTTCCCCTTGATAAGGAAGGGCTTTTCAGCAGTACCCTCGCCGTCAAATTCGTACGAAATAACGGGATAGCCGTCATTGACATGTTTTTCGTCGGCGGCAAAAGTCCGGTTCATATCCTTGACGACATCCTTGTCGATGAATTCTTCGTGCGTAAAGCTTGCCGTATCCGTTATTCCTGCCCCACTAGCGATTTTACCCGCAAAGGGGAACCCGTCTTTTTGATGATAGGCATACTGGATTGCGGTTCTCCCCGAATCCAACTTTCCATAATACCTTTCGATTTCTGCAAAAACAGCTCCGACAACTTCAGGGTAATCCGTCACAATTCGCCCCGCATTATAGACACCGTAAGCAAGCTCGACAGAGCCAGCGACGCCACCGACAACACCCTCACCTACAACTTCCCCGCGGTTAAAGGAATTCGAAATCACCGTCGCGAGGCCCGATATTCCACCTACATGTCCATCCGCAAATACACTCCCGTAATTTTCGGCGTTCATGATGACACCACCCTTTCCGGTAATTCCGCCAGCATTTAACGTCGTCCGGATAGTCCCCCTGTTGACGACATTGCAAATAATCGGTTTATCGCCGGCGTAACGGGTACGCCCCATAATCCCACCCGCCATTCCAGTCGGAAGCTCAACAGACACATCGGCCTCGTTCACGACATTAATAATGGACCCATACCACATGAAGGCAATGACTCCTCCGGCGTTCCCGACTCGGTCCATGGCGGCAATGCTACCCGAAACTTTAATGTTTGATGCATACAGCGGCCCGGAACACAAGACACCGGCAGCCATAGTCCCGCCTCTGATATCAACATCCTCAAGAACAAGGTTGTCCACATATGCAGGTTGATCGGTCGCATCTAAAAACGCGGCGCAACCATTCTCCGAATAGGAGCGCAACTTAGAAATCTTGTGACCGCCACCATCATAATGAATTTCTTGTACCGGAATCGGCTTCCAATTTTCTTGCGCGTTCCATTCAATGTCTGCAGTCTGCTTATAATACTCTTTATCCTTATAGCGAATGGCCCCTGAATGCTTGTTAAAGAGCAAAAGGTCGTCAAAAGACGATATCAGGAACGGGTCATTTTTTGTACCGCTGCCCTTAAGATACTTGAAATCCCGAGATTCCGAAAGTAAAATGGGATACCCGCCATTTATCTTGACATCGCCGGTATCGGGCAGGTAGTTCGGCCCCAAGGAATCCGCATACTTGTCAATCTCACTCATCTTTGTCTTTTCTTCAAGCAAGGTCCCTTGATAATATGTTTCAGCAAAATTGAAGCAGCGGATAATCGTATCTTTCCTGTCATTGCTATACGGAGAGAAGTTGTAGAGGGAAGCTGTCGGGTAACCCTCCCCACTGACTCTCCCGGCATTGTAGGACTCTTCCAGATCAAATAGATAATGCGCCTGTCCACCGCCATAATTACCTATCAAGCCACCCACATAGCTCTCGCCAATAATTTCGCCCATGTTCCTAAGCAAACTGATATTGTATTTCGCATTTATGTCGCCATCCCTCCCGATACCAAACGAACCGGCGAGCCCTCCCACATATTTGTTCCCCGAGACAGTTCCGTAGTTCCTCAATTTGGTAAAATAGACGCTCGATTCGGGCACATCAACACTAAAGCTCCCAACAATGCCGCCTACAACCTGCCCTCCGTAGACGGAACCGTAGTTATCGCATTCAGATACTCCGCCACCATCTCCATAAAAAATCGATCCATAACCAAAGATTCCCCCAACATGGCCACGCCCCTTTACGGATCCCTTAAAAATGCATTGATTGACGCTCACCGCATCGGAAGCGTACCCCGGATACCCAACAACGCCTCCGACATACTCGTTTCCTTCGACTATCGCATCAACAAAAATTTTGTGCACTGACGAAGCCATAGCCCCTGCAGCGGAACCAACAAAGTTTCGTCCCTTGATAAAGGAATTGACAATATTCAGGTTGTAAACACCACCATCCAAGTAACCGAACAGGCCTTGGAAATCGTCTTCGGAATTCACATAAAGACCACTGATGGTATGGCCATTTCCATTCAAACTAAGCTTTGCGGGCCTCGTAGTATCGCCTACGGAAGTCCATTTATACTTAGGCGGATTCTTGCCCCAAGTCGAGGCATCGCCTTCGTTAATGACAATATCGGTCATCAAGGTAAAATAATAGTTCGACTTCGTCGAGTCCGTGGCATATTTCACCATCAAGGCAAATTCTTCGGGCGTCGTAATTTGAACGATGCTTCCACTCTGCTTAAAGAATGTTTTTGCGGGCTTGACCGGCCAAGGAACAGGCTCCGCAAGAACGTGCCCGACATAGAAAAATAAAGCGCAAATGATTAAAGCAAACTTGTTCATACGTTCCCTCCCCTATTCTCCATCCTGAACACATCTGACAAAGCAGCCAGATCGCTTGGCCAAGTTACTCACGAATGTTCTACCCAAAAAGAAATTCGCCGTATATGCACGCCTGTAATCAAGTTGTGAAGCGCTGCAAAATTCCGCACTGGCAGTTTTGATATAAAAAGACCATTTCTTCTCCGTGGAACTATTCCCACCAAATTCCAACGGTAAACCAGAAAAGCCTGTCGTATTGAGAGGGCCTTCGGCAACGGAACCCCAATTCAAAATCCAACCCACATCTGAAGCAAGCGATGCCGCGCTATTGCCGTTCAAAAGGGCCTTCCATTCGCTGGTATCGGGAACATGCCACCCGCTAGGGCAAATTCCCCTGTGCGGATGGTTTATCAAGGTATCCGGGACAGTAGTATCGGCGTAAACCGTATCGAGATCCATCAGAGCCGACCAGGAATAGTTTCTGCCCCCAATACCGCAGTCATCGCCATCCTTGACATAGCAACGGCTCTGGATATACATGCTTCGCGATCCGTCGTAATAGTTCAAGTTTTCCGCCATCCACTTTTTGCCGTCGATGACAACTGTCTTATACTTTTTCCCATCGCGGTCGTCTGTCAAAACGCCATATTCATAATTCTTGTTGAAAACATCTTCCTTATCATAATCGAAAAGCGAATCCTGCACCCAGGCACTATTCTCGCAGCGGAACCTGAATCCAAGCATTTCATAGATGTCGCCCTCGTTTGCCTTCAGGCAGGGGTGAAGCTGGCACATCTCGATATAGGATGCGCGACGCCATGCCCCACCATCATACACGTAATAAATTGCCTTCGGCGTTCCGCTCACAAGGCACGCCGCCGGCAGATTGGGCCTAGACCACACGGTATCCTTAGAAAAACGCGCAATAGCAAAAGAGCCTTCGCCTAGGGATTCGAGGCCAACCGTATCGGCAACGGAATCGGGAACGACAAACCAATGGCCTTCGCTACACCGATAATAGCCATTTTTAGAGAACCCGATGGACGTATCCCGCACGAATTTCCCTTCCTTTTCGCCGGTACACTTTTCAAGTACCGAATCGCGGGCATCCTTGATGACACTTGTAATTTCGTGATCCAGCAATGTCGAATCCCAAATGTCAGCCGAACTGCCATCACCTCTTTCACCAAGGAACCATTTGTAACTTTCTACCCATTCGCCTTCATTGCAAGTAAAGGAGCCCCGTTCTTTACGATTGTAGAATTCTGCACCTTCCCAATCTGCATTGCATTCAGGAAAATACGTCAGCGTATCTCTAATCTCAACAAGATTTTGCTCAAGCCAAACATTTTTTGAGGTACATTTCATGTTGCGATTCAAGGCTTCGACATAAATAACCTTGAAACGGTACGAAGAATCACAATCGGGCAAATCTGCATACGACAAAACAGAATCCGCCACCGTGCCTGCGCTGCTCGACGAATTGCTTTTTGTGCTGGAACTCGACCGCGTACTTGAGCTTGACTTCTTGCTGGAACTGGAAGCGTCTCCCGAACCGTCCTCTTCATCCGAACTAGACGATTCATCCGCCTTCTGCCAATCCCCGTAATCTTCCCATTCGCCGCCATCGCAAATCATCGCGGCATTTTCTTCGGACAAATAGACGACTATTCCCTTCCGGTCTTGATTACATTCATACTTTTTCAGGTCGGATTCATTCTTGGCGTATGTACCCTTCGCCTCGTATAATTCGGCAAAAGACTCATCGTCGCTACAGCCGAGACACAGGACGGCAAACAGGAAGGCCGTTACAGATTTCACCACCAACTTCATTAGTCCTCCCCGCTTTCAATTTTCTTGATGCAGCGCAAGTGACAATAAAAATCCTTCTCCGCATAGCCCGACGTAAGCGCCGAACGTTTATCGTCGGAATAGGTGTACGCCAACGCATAGTAGGCCTGAGTATTACTTAAACTCGATGTTGTGCAGAATTTTGCCCTTCGATGGACCCAGTCATCCGTCCCGTACTCCCCACTAGGCAAGAGTGTCAGACCAGACTCATTATAGCTATCACGATACGTAACTGAAGTTCCATCGGCCACATACCCCCAAATATCTTTTGCCAGCGCCTTTGTAAAGCCAAATTTAAAGGAGGCGCTCCAATTTGAAAGGGACGGGATTCTCCAACCTTCGGGGCACAGTCCCTGATGGCTCAATGTGTCCGTAATCTTTTTCGACATATACGTCGAATCCACCTGCATCGCTTCGAGCCAACTGTAAAAACGGCCCGTGATTTCGCAATTCTTGGGGTTGTCGCCATAACACTTGCCCACTTCCGAATCATCGCCTGCATAGTTCAGGTTTTCTGCCATCCAGACAAATCCGTCCGTCTTGATGGTCTTGTATTCCTTTCCGTCGCGACTATCGGTCATGGTTCCATACACGACACTTTCGTTAAAATAGTTTTCGCGGGGGCGTTCATAGATGGTCTCGTATTCCCACTGGTTTTTCCCACGGCAAATAAACGGATAGCCTTTAAAGTCCAGTGTCTCGCCAACATTCTTCATCGAGCAGGCCTTCTTGAAACAGACTTCCGTAGAATCAGCGGCTCTCCACCCGTCATCATAAATATAAAGAAGGTGCGTCGCATTCATCAGGGTTTCATTGCAATATTCCGACATGTTCTTCTTCGGCGCATTCAGGCGCCCCTCCTTAAAGGCACCTTGTGTGCCCGCCCCGAAGCCCAACGTGTCGGCAACTTTTTTCGAGACGCCCGACCAGACGCCCTTCTTGCAATAATACAGGTGGTCGTAAGAAACACGGATTGATCTTGCCGTGTCCTGCACAATGGCACCGTCGTTTTCGTTGTCACATTTGCCGAGAACCTTCTCCGCATTTACAATGGACGAATCATTGCGGACATAATAATAGGCGCTACTGCTGCTGTATTGCATTAGCGAATCGGGAATTTCAAAATAGTTGTCGAGGTCCGACTTGCCGTCTTTGTCAACTGGATCCAAAGTCGAAGGAATAAATGGAGAAGCATCATTTGGCGGAGTATATTCAACCCATTTTTCATCGGTACATTTCATGTAACCGTTCAGCGATGCTATAAAGACGTAGCGCCCTTCATGGGAACTGTTGCATTCCTGCAAGTACTCGAGGGAAGGCATAGTGTCGTCTGCGGCAACATAGAGATTCAAAGTTGTAGTGGAAGCAGCGCTCACCTGTGCAGAACTTGAACTTGTAGAGCCCGACTTTTTTTCCGAGCTAGAAGAACCCGCATTACTCTTACCGGAACTGCTACTTTCTCCAGAACTCGAATTCATGTCTCGGGAACCGCTCGGCTTGCCTTCGATAGGTTCGAACATCATCCAGAACCCGTCCAGACAAGTGAGATAAGCATCTTCACGCGACACGTAGACAGAATCGCCCTGTTGATCTTCTCCACAGGCACCAAGATCCTCGGCAGATTTCGCCACAGGATAGTTTGAACCCGGACCAACACCGGAAGAATCGTCGCTACAGCCGATAAACAGGGAAAGAATAAGGAAAACGCCCCATTTGCATGCCATTTTATATTTCGACATCTTTCACATCCTCCTTAACTCATAAATAGAAAATTCACAGGAAAGTCAACGGACTTCCCGTCAAACATTTGTAAATTTTGCACCATGAAACCCTGGAAACTGCTCAAGACGGAATACCTGGTAGACGCCCCCTGGCTCAAGGTCGCGAAGGAGACGTGCGAACTCCCGAACGGGAAAGTCATCGACGACTTCTACACGCTATGGCAACCCGACTGGGTGCTGATCCTCGCGCGCACCGCCGAGGGCAAGTGGGTGATGACGGAACAGTACCGCCACGGCACCGGGAAAATCGCGCTCGAATTCCCCGCAGGCATTATCGACAAGGGCGAGACTCCGGAACAGGCCGCCATCCGCGAACTGCAGGAGGAATGCGGGTACGGGGTCGCGCATCTCGCAAAGGCAACTTCGGCCACGTCTCTCGCAAAGTACCTCGGCGCATTCCCCATCAATCCGGACAGGCACCGCGGCGTATTCCACGTGGTGTTTATCGACGGGGTTGTCAAGGGCGGGAGCACGCACTTCGACAGCACCGAGGATATCGAGTCCTTCGAGCTTACCGACGAAGAACTGCAAAAGAAAATGGCGGATGGCACATTCAACCATCCGCTACAGATTGCAGGTTACTTTAAATACAAACTTTCACAAAAGTAAAAGATCCCTGTGGATCCTATCGGCCTACGGCCTCCAGGATGACAACGGGTAAGCATTAGCGCACTAGCACGCGCTGCACGTTGCTGCCGGCACGTACCAGGTACATACCCGGTACAAACGTGCCCACAGTGAACGAGGCCGCACTTGCCGTAGCCTTCGCCACGACCTTCCCGCGCATATCGTACACGACCACAGCAGAGCCGGAGCGTACACCCGAGACCTCGAGCGAACGCGCGTGCGCCACCACACTGAAGCGGGCAACACTCGAACCCGCAACAGTGGGAATGGACGTCGGGTCAAGTTTCCAGTGCGGGTAGAGCACGACGTCGGCATCGGCCGCATATTCCACGCCCAGCCTATACACGCCCTTGCCACCATCTTCGGTAGACCAGCCATCCTGCAGGTAGCCTTCACGCGTGAACACGGCTTCTTTCAGCTTAATCGTATCGCCGAACTGCTTGACCTGCGGGGCGATAATTTCCAGAGCGTGTTCGCCGCCCATGTAGGTAATCGTGAACGTCTTCACTTCCCACTTTGCGTACAGCTTCACCTTGCCCGTAGAGCCTTCCGTAATCTGGGTAGCCGTATTCACAAAGTCGGCATCGTAATACCAGCCGTCAAAGTTGTAGCCCTTCTTGGTAGGCGGCTGCAGCTTGATGGTCGGAGTCTTGATGGTATAGGTGACCGGGTTATTCTCGTTGTTGCCACCGCTACCCATGATGTAGACGATATCGTATTCCACCAGGCTCCACTTGGCGAACACCTCGACGTTTGCATTGATAGCCTTGCTAGCATCGAATGCGGAGGTTTCTGCAAACGAGGTATCGGTAAACCAGCCTACAAACTTGTAGCCGGCCGCCTTCGGGGAATCGGGCAGGGAAACCTTCTCGCCATCCTGCACAAAGGCAACATTCACACCGAACCCGAGCGTATTAAACGTTACCGACCATGTCGGTGCTTCGGTCCATAGTGCATACAACGTTGTATCACTCTTCGCCTCGCCGAACGATTCCGGGGCTGCCGTTGCATCAGATGCAAACGCCCAGCCAGAGAAGTAGTACTTTACCTCATCTGCCGTGTAGCTTGCCGGCAGGCCAATGCCCTCCACAGTGATAGCCTCGCCTTCCGCGACCAGCTTGGTTTGGGTCTTCACTTCACCTTCACCCGGGAATGCGCTCCCGTTCGCATCGAAGGTCACCTTGAACATCTTCTTCCACACGGCATAAACCTTCTTCGTCTTGTCGGCAACGCCCAGCACGCTATCCGGCTTCTCGGCATCCGGAGAAAGCGCCCAGCCCGCAAACATGGTATCGCCACGGGTCGGCGGAATAATTTCTGTCGCCGTAATCTTGTCGCCGACCTTCAACAGCTTGCTCGTCTTGTCGCCTGCACGGAAAGTGCCACCGTTCGCATCGAACTTGACTTCGAACATGAGCGCACCGCTCTCGTTACGCGATACACCGTTTATCACGATGTGCACATCACCTGTAGACCACAGGCCAGTCTTACTGCAAGCGCCATCCTTCAGTTCACCGCCATTCAATGCGCACGTAACCTTGCCGACATTCAGTTCTTCTTCACTCGATGTCTTGCCTTCCACCTCGAGCGAATCCGTCTTGGCACCAACACCTTCCGCCACGACATCCTTATCATAGTAGGCGTTCGTAACCGTCAGGGCGCCAAGTTCAAAATTACCAACAACGCCGCCCGACTTTCCATCGCCGCTATTGACAAGGGCGTTACCGTCGTAGGCGCAGGATTCTACGGCTACCTTATCAGTCTCCGCCTTACCCCTAATGAACCCGACAATGCCGCCGATATAGGTCTGGTTACCGCTAGCATAGATAGAAACCGTGCTCAGGTTGTTCTTGAGCGTAGCATTCCAGGCATTACCGACGATACCGCCAACAGCGTTACCGTTTCCGCTCGTAAGGATCGTGCCCGAAACGGTGCAGTTCTCAATCGTACCACCCTTCTGCCAGGCAACAACGCCACCGACAGAAACCGGCTGCTGGTCGCTGAGAATATCGCCGGTACTCGCCGACGCCGCGATATAGATGTTTTCGAAATTGAGATCCTTGACCGTACCGCCCGACATGACTGCAATAAACGCAGCGTTCTGGGCATTGCAACGCGCAAGCGACCCCTCACAGAAGGGGTTCTTGATTTCGGCAAGCTTGCTCGCATCGATATAGAGGTTCGATATGGTAAAGCCGTTACCGTCAATAGTTCCGGCAAACTGGTTGCGCCCCATGCCCGCGGAAATCGGCATAAAGAGCTTACCTCCCATATCCAGCGACCTCGTGAGTTTCGCGTTCAACGTAGCCGTTCCACCCGCACGGTAAATGGTATCGGAGAACCACGCCAGATTAGCCTCGTTTGCGATAAGGTAAAAATCCTTACCGTCTACCTTCTGGACTTCCGGCTTTTCCTTGGACTCACCGTCCCACGCGGCAAACGCGCTACCAGCACCCGCCAGCAGGGCGAGTGCAACCATCAGGGCAAACTGCGTACGTACTCTTTTCATCTTGCCACCTTTTTTTGCCTTAAAATAACTAAAAAACGCAATTTTTGGAGAGTGCGTTCCGGCTCAAAAATTAAAAATATGCACTATATCACAAGTGCATATCGGTTCGGTTTTGTAAAAAAGCCGTTTTTCGCGTTTAAACCGCGATATTACGCTTTTACTCGCACAAGGTAGAGCATTCCAAGTTGGATTACGCCCTATCCCATTCGATTAGGATTTGCGACGGAAGTAGACCCCTTCGCAGGCATCCATGAACTTGACATCAAAGTGCCGCAGGTTACCCCAGGCCTGGCCATTCCTGTAGTGCGGAATGTACCTGCCCAACAGATCGCGGGTCACATGCATCCACTCACCTTCGCCCGTGAAGCAGTAGTAATCGCCTTCATCAAACGACTCGTAAGTCAGCGTATTCTCGTCGAATTCGGTAGCGACTTCTTCAAAGCCCGCAACGGTCCCGCCGTTATCCAGAATTTCCTTCAAACTATCAAGTTCGGTCTGCGTTCCAGGGGTAACATCTTCCATATCATCGGTTCCCAAGGAGAAATTGCCCTCGCCATCAGAAACAGTCGTCTGGCCCGCTGCAGCAGAAGAACTGGACTCAGGTGCCACCGCGCTAGAAGAACTGGACTTGTCGCCCGTCGCGCTGGAAGCAGGAGCCGTGCTCGAAGAGGACTTGTCGGAACCGGAATCCGAAGAAGCCTTAGCGCTGCTAGAAGACTCCGCTTTAGAATCCGAGGATTCTGTCTTGGTATCGCTCGAAGACGTAGTCTTGGCATCGCTTGAGGACGTAGCCTTGGCATCGCTTGAAGACTCCGTCTTGGAATCACTCGAAGATGTGGTCTTGCTTCCGCTGGAAGAGGACTTCTTGGTATCGGTGCCCGCAGCATCGCCATCATCGTCATCTTCGTCTTCCTCGATGACGTTGCCCATCTCGTCGACCATACCGGCCTCGACGAGTTCGTTGTATTCATCCTCGTCATAGACCTGGCCACTAGGGGTCAGAACCTGTACCGGAGCATCCGACGAGCACGCGATAAGGGCCGCGACGGGAACCGCCGCAGCCAGCATCAACCATTTTTTTCCGAGTATACGCATAAGGCCAACTCCTACTTTATTCAGGAGTAATATAATTCATTTTGTAAATAAAAGTTAATAAAATTTTAAACTTGCTTCAAAAATGTGCATTTATGCACACTCGCGGCGCTTTTTTTGGGGATTTTTCGGCTTTTTGGGGAACTATTCTGCGTCTTTTCGGGCAAAAACGGCCTTGCAGGCGCCCGTAAAGCTCACCTTGAAACCCTCGAGCGGGCCCAGGGCGGCACCATTATTGAAGTGCGGGATAAATTCCGCAAGCTTCCTGCGCGAAATCTCGGACCAGTTCCCCTCCTTGTCGAGGCAGAAGAACTCGTTATCGATATAGGCGTCGTAGTTGAACTCGCTTGTCGTAGATTCCAGGCCAAAGTCGCTGTAGCCTTCGGGAGCCTTCTTCTCGGAATCGCCGATGGAGGCCTTAACTTGTTCCAAATCTTCCGCGTATTCATCGTCCACGTCGGCAAGGGCATCCACACCAATACTCAGCACGCCATCCTTTGCCACAATGGAGTTGTTTGCGCCGAACGTCGCCTCGTAGGCGCTGGAACTTTCGGGTTCCGGCTCCGAAGAGGAGGATACAATCCAGTCGTCATCTTCCGAAGAGCTAGATACGTCTTCTGCACCCGAAGAGGAACTGCCTTCCGCGGAATCAGAACTTCCGTCCGTCTGCGAACTGGAACTCGTTGCGCCCGAGGAACTGGACTGCTTCTTGGATGCGGAGGACTTTATGGGGCGACCCGTCTTCTTGTCTATCTCGCCCGACTTCACCATCGAGTCATATTCATCCTCACTATAGGTGTAGCCGTCGGCAGCGACGACTTCTGGCGACAGGTCCGAGGTGCACGCCACAAACAGGATTGCGGCGGCAATGCACGCAAATGCAAGCAAAGACTTCCCAAACGAAACTTTCATTTCAAGCCTCCGATTCTACACAACTAAACATATAATTTTTTTGTGCAGGTGGACTATAGCGCGTCAATTACGGCATTAAATTCCGCAACCGGGCGCAGCCACTTCTTCAGGAGTTCAGGCTTCGGCAGGTAATAGCCACCGATATCGGCGGGTTTGCCCTGCTCGGCGGCAAACGCGGCGACAATCTCGTTCTCGCGGGCTGCGAGGGCCTTCGCGACCGGGGCGAACTTGGCGGCAAGTTCCGCATCTTCCTTCTGGGCGGCGAGTGCCTGCGACCAGTAGAGGGCCAGGTAGAAGTGTGAGCCGCGGTTGTCGAGCTCGCCAATCTTGCGGGCCGGCGTGCGGTTGAATTCGAGAATCTTGCCGTTCGCCTCGTCGAGCGTGTCGGCAAGGACCTTGGCCTTGGCGTTACCGGTTGTCGAGGCGACCTGTTCAAAAGCGGGCACGAGCGCAAAGTATTCGCCGAGGGAATCCCAGCGGAGGTAGTTTTCAGCGAGGAACTGCTGCACCTGCTTGGGGGCGGATCCGCCTGCACCCGTTTCGAAGAGTCCGCCGCCAGCCATGAGCGGCACGATGCTGAGCATCTTGGCAGACGTTCCTACTTCGAGAATCGGGAAAAGGTCGGTGAGGTAGTCGCGCATCACGTTGCCCGTGACGCTAATGGTGTCGAGACCGGCCTTCGCGCGGGTCATCGTTTCCACGATGGCGTCCTTCGGGCTCATGATCTTGATAGAAAGACCGTTCAGGTCGTGGTCCTTCAGGTAGACTTCCACCTTCTTCTGGATTTCGCGGTCATGGGCGCGTTGCGGGTCCAGCCAGAAAATAGCCGGCGTGTCGCTCACGCGGGCGCGCGTGACGGCGAGCTTGACCCAGTCGCGGATCGGTGCGTCTTTCGCCTGGCACATACGGTAGATGTCTCCAGCTTCCACATCCTGCTGCAGGAGCACTTCACCATTTGCATTCACGGCACGGATGACGCCCTTGCCCTTGGCGATAAACGTCTTGTCGTGGCTGCCATATTCTTCGGCGCCTTGGGCCATGAGGCCGACGTTCGGGACAGTACCCATCGTTTTCGGGTCGAAGGCGCCGTTCTTCTTGCAGAATTCAATCGCAGCTTCGTAGATACCGGCGTAGCAGCGGTCCGGAACGCAGGCCTTGACTTCTTGCAGCTTGCCTTCCTTGTTCCACATGCAACCGGAGTTGCGGATCATCGCAGGCATCGAGGCGTCAATGATGATGTCGCTAGGCACGTGCAGGTTGGTGATACCCTTTGCGGAATCGACCATCGCGAGGTCCGGGCCAGCGGCGAGCGCTGCGTCAATGGCTGCCTTGACTTCGGCTTCCTTGGCGTTGCCTTCCAGGCGCTTGTACAAATCGCCGAGACCGTTGTTCGCGTCAATGCCGAGTTCCTTGAACAGGTCGGCGTACTTCACGAACACGTCCTTGAAGAACACGCGCACGAATGCACCGAACAGCACCGGGTCAGAGACCTTCATCATGGTGGCCTTCAGGTGTACCGAGAACAGCACGCCCTTCGCCTTGGCATCGGCCATCTGTTCGGCGATAAACTTTTCAAGAGCAGCCATGCGCATCACGGTGGCATCGAGGATTTCACCTTCCAGGAGCGGTTTTGCAGCGCGCAGTTCCGTGACTGCGCCGGATTCATCGACAAATTCAATCTTGAACGTGTCGGCCTTCGCAAGCGTGATCGACTTTTCGTTGCCGTAGAAGTCGTTTGCCTGCATGCTCGAAACGTGCGTCTTCACCGATTCATTCCACACACCGTTGCTGTGCGGATTGTTGCGGGCATAATTCTTGACGGCCTTGGGGGCGCGACGGTCAGAGTTGCCCTGGCGCAGCACCGGGTTCACGGCGGAACCCTTCACCTTGTCGTACTTTGCGCGGATTGCCTTTTCTTCGTCGTTCGCCGGAGCGTCCGGATAGTCGGGCACGTCAAAACCGTTCTTCTGGAGTTCTGCAATCGCGGCCTTGAGCTGCGGCACCGAAGCCGAAATGTTCGGGAGCTTGATGATGTTTGCGCTCGGGTCGAGCGTGAGCTTGCCCAGGAAATCTAGGTCATCACTCGCCTTGCCGAAAGCGGCCAGAATGCGGCCCGGCAGGGAGATGTTCTTGGTTTCCACGTCGATGTCGGCGGCCTTCGCGAAACCGCGCACGATGGGGAGCAGGGATTGAGTCGCCAAGAACGGAGACTCGTCAGTCAGGGTATAATAAATCTTCGTACTCATACAGGCACAAAGATAGCAAAAGACCCGCAACGACAAACGAGCGGGCGAGTTCAACTGTGAGCCATAAGCGGCACGGCGCAAGCGTGCCGTGTTGGCGAGAGCGAGCGGTCTCAAATCAAAAATGCCCCGAAAACAAGTTTCGGGGCATTGGGTGTATGGATTAGGATATCTTTTTGCGTTAGCGGGTCACGCGGACCTTCTGCATTTCGCCAGTGAAGCGGTTGCGGAGCACGTACACGCCGGCAGACTTCACGTAGCTAGAAGACTTGAGAATCGTAGTGGCAGCCTTGAAGCCGTAGGCACTCAGGATGCCCAGGTTAACGCCGTGCATGTCGAACACGTAGTAATCCTGGAGTGCGCCTGCGTCAAACTTGACATTTGCAATGGAGGTCGTACCCGGGTCAATCGGTTCGGGGTCGGTCGCGTCCTTGCCCTTCACGAAGGTGAAGTAGTCCACATCGAACCAGGCGCCCGTCACATCCATGCGGAGAATGTGTTTGCCAGCCGGGAGGGTCACGTTGGCGCTGACCTTGTTGTAGTCATCGTAGTTCTCTTCGCCGGACTTGGCCGCAGGAACCGTAATCACGTCGGTGAGGGCCTTACCATCGAGGGAGAGCTGGAAGCTGGAGGTAGAACCTGCAGCAGCCACGGCGGCAAACATCGTGTAGTCGCCCGCTTCACCCACGTTCACGGTCCATTCGAGCCAGTCGCCTTCGCTGTTGTAGCCCACGATCACGCCGGTAGCTTTCTTGTAGAGGTCAACGCCCGTATCGCTGCGGTAGTCGCTATCGCCGTGGTTTTCGGAATCGTCGCTATAGGACTGGTTGCTCGTGCCGTCATCATTGACGCCCTTGCCCGGGATATCGAAATCTTCGGCTTCCACCTTGCCCGGGAGCGCAATCGGCTGACCCTTGAACGGGAGCTGCGGTTCGGGCTCGACCGGCGTGAAGGTCACTTCGTTCTGGCCCTTGTTGAGGTTGTTCGCAAAATATTCCTCAAGCCAGTTCATGGAAGCGCGCTTGCGGCCATCCTTTTCGATAAGGCCGGTGTTTGCCACCCAAGTAGAGCCGTTGATGTAACCCCAGATAGTGATACCCGCGACCCACGGAGTTTCCCACATGAAGGGAACCTGGTTCGCATAGTCATTTTTCTGCTTGGTATCGTCGGCTTCGCCGATATCGTATTCCGAAACGAGGAGCGGGAGGCCCGTCTCGTTATGGATTCGGGTCATCTTGCTTTCGAAATCGTTCTTGCTCATGCCCTTGCAGTCGTGAGCCTGCTGGCCGTAAGCGTCGACCGGAGCACCGTTCTTGACGATGGTCTGAATAAGTTCGATACCTTCGTTGATCTGCCAGGAAAGCGTATTGTAATCGTTATAGATGAGCACGGCTTTTGGCCAGCGTTCGCGGGCCATCTTGAAGGCTGTCGTGATAAAGTCGTACTGGTGCTTGCCATTTACAACACGGTCACCGCCAAGGGCTTCGATAATGTAGGAGCCGCCGCATTCGGTATCGTCGGTGCTGTGGCCTTCGGCACCGGCTGCGGGCTTGCCGTAACCGGAGTGGTAGTTGTTACCCGCCCAAATGGCTTCGTTCACCACGTCGATGTATTCGAGGTCCGGGAACTTAGCCGCAACGGCATCGAACCATTCGGTAATGTACTTTTTGGTGAGTTCTACGGTAATGCCCGGATTCTTCTTTTTGCAGAGGAAGTTCGGGTACTGCGAGCCCCAAACGAGAGCATGGAACTTGAAGTGGCGTTCGCCCGGTTTTTCCTTGGCCCACTTGTAGGCGCTTTCGCACTTGTCGAAGTTGTCCCAGGCAAACTTGCTTGTACCGCTGTTGCCGTTAGAAAGGGAATGGATAGAACCCCACTTACAGCCGTTTTCGGGAGTAATCTGGTTCCAGTATTGAGCAAAATCGCTACGAATCTGACCGCCCGTAGTAATATTGCCCAGGAATTTAGCACCGCCATCGGCCATGGCTGCGTTAGCAACGGTCGCAAGGCCTGCAATGGCTGCAATAGCAAGAGACAGGGAA
>JAEEGJ010012905.1_pt1 | contig 20492 bp, 17 predicted proteins | sample 8958761 | NCBI WGS metagenome assembly JAEEGJ01 (sample SAMN16246546, study PRJNA631951) | gut metagenome | biome: gut microbiome; feature: rumen; material: RS-attached | host: Bos | place: Iran: Karaj | collected 2018-10
CTGGTACAGTGGTGGCTTGCCAAACTGAAAAATCACAAATTCAAAACCGTGAAATTGCTATGCAAATGTTACGTACCAAGATGTACGCCAATATGTTAGCGGAGCAACAAGAAAAAATCGGCAATGAACGTCGATTGAAAATCGGTACTGGTGAAAGAAGTGAAAAGATTAGAACTTATAACTATCCACAAAACCGTGTCACTGATCACCGTATTGGTTTTACTATTCAAAAATTAGATAGAGTTATTGAAGGTGAACTTGACGAAGTCATCGAAGCCTTAATCCATTACGATCAATCCATGAAATTAGCGGGTGAATAATATGCCTTCCAATAGAGAAGCTTATTTCGAAGCCCTTAAACTTGATATTCCTAAATCAATAATTGAGTTTGCTTTAAAAGAAGTGAATGGTTTTTCTAATCTCGAGTTAACTAAAAACTTTGATGAGGAAATCAAAGATTATCCATTTTTTCAAAGCGCTATCAAAAGATACATAGATGGAGAGATGATTGAATATATTTTTAATAAAGCATATTTCTTATCCAATCCATTTTTAGTTAATAAGGATGTTTTAATTCCAAGACAAGAAACCGAACAATTAGTTTTAAGAACAGTCGAAATAATTAAAGAAATGTTTGGCGATAATGCTATTACTGTTGCTGATGTTTGCACTGGCAGCGGCTGTATTGGAATCTCTATTGCTAAGGCATTACCAAACAACCATTATCTTCTAACCGATATTTCAAAAGAGGCATTACGTGTCGCTAAAAACAATGTGAGTTTATGTTCTGAAGCGGATATAAAATGCTTACAAGGTGATATGCTTGAACCGTTAAAAGATAAAAAGCTAGATGTTATTGTCTGTAATCCTCCCTATATTTCCAATATTGATGGAATCGATGAAAGAACTTGGAAACAAGAACCACATTTAGCTTTAGTGGCGGAGCCCGCTACAATCTACTATGGAGAGGTTTTAAAAGGCTGTTCTTCTATCGTGAATAATAGATATCTTCTAGCTTTTGAAATAGGCGAAGAGATGGAAGAAGAATTAACAAAACTAATTAATAAATACTTACCTTCTTCAACATATTTCTTTGAAAAAGACATTTATGGAAAAACTAGATTTTTGTTTATAAAACAAGAAAGTGTATAATTATTACGGTGAAAAATATGAAAATCGCTATTGGTTCTGATCATGGTGGCTTCTTATTAAAAGAAGATCTCAAAAAGTATCTTTTAGATAAAGGTTTTGATGTGACCGATGTTGGCACACATTCTTTGGATTCTTGCCATTATCCTGAATTCGCTATTAAATGCGCCAACTTGGTTAGTGATGGCACATGCAAATTTGGTGTCATTGTATGTACGACAGGCGAAGGTGTGATTATGGCTGCGAATAAAGTCAAAGGCATACGCGCAGGTTTAGCGTATAACACGGATGTTGCTCGCCTAATGCGCGAACACAATGATGCGAACGTGATTGCTTTTGGTGCTAAATATGTAAACACTGAAGAAGCTATTGCTAGATTAAACGAATTCTTAAACGCAAAATTCCTCGAAGGAAGACATCAAATTAGAGTTCAAATGATAAAAGATTTAGAGAAATAGAACAAAAATCGGAAAAAAATAGAAAATCGCCCCTATTTATATAATAGAGGGCTTTTTATTTACTGGAGGTTTGTTATGGATCCTTATAAATGTCCGATTTGTGGGAACTCTGATTCTTTTTCAATAGGGTATCTAAATGGTAAACCTTATTGCAGAAGATGCATTTCGTTTAAGGGAGAGGAAGCAAAAAATATTTCCTCTAAACCTAAAAACGCACCCATATTTCTTTCATATGATTTATCAGATGAGCAAAAGGAACTGTCTGATAGACTAGTGAGTAATTTTGATAACGGTATTAATAGTTTAGTTTATGCAGTGTGCGGTTCTGGAAAAACTGAAATTTGTCTATCTTTGATAGAACACTGTATATCTAAGGGATTAAAAGTTGGTTTTGCAGTTCCAAGAAGAAGTGTTTGTTACGAACTTTACTGTAGATTTAGAAACATATTTAGAAGAAATAAAGTGGTGTCTGTTTATGGAGGGCATCATAGAGATATTGAAGGAGATATTGTTTGTTTGACAACACATCAACTATTCAGATATCCAAACTATTTCGACTTATTGATTATGGATGAAATTGATGCGTTTCCATTTAAAGGTGATCAAATACTACAGAATATGTTTGGAAGATCGATAAAAGGCAACTATGTTCTCTTGACCGCAACTCCTACTGACGAACTTTTGAAGGAGTTTAGCAAACCTGGGAAAGATTTATTAAAGCTATTTGTGCGTTTTCATCATAATCCTTTACCAGTTCCAAAAGTGGTTTTATGCAACGATTTCAATATACACTACAAACTAATAAAACAACTAAAGGCATTTTTAGAAGAAAATAAACAAGTTTTTATCTTTGTTCCAACGATTGATGAATCTATTAAAATAAGTAGAGTCTTAAAGCTGTTTTTTCATAAAGGAACATACGTAAATTCTAAAAGAAATGATAACGAAGAAATCATCGAAGATTTTAGAGAAAAAAGGTACCAATATTTAGTGACAACCGCAGTATTAGAAAGAGGAATTACTATGAAAGATTTGCAAGTTATAGTTTTTCACGCTGATAGTGATATTTATGATGATCACGCTTTAGTGCAAATAGCAGGAAGAGTGGGCAGAAAGAAAGACGCGCCAGAAGGAGAGGTGATATTTATTGGAAAAACCAAAACTAGGCATATGGAAAGGGCGATTTCAGACATTATTGCCGCCAATCAAGCACTGCAAGATATGCTTCAACGAAATTAAAATAGACGATTTTTGCAGACTTTTTGACAAAGAAATATGTCTTTGTAGGTCTTGTCAGAAGCTTTTGGAGCCAAAATTCATATTTTTTAATGTCGGACGTTATAAGGCGATGTCTTTATATGACTATTCTGAGTTTGTAAAAAAGCAGATCTATTTATTTAAAGGTTGCTTTGATTATGAGATGAAAGACGTTTTTCTAAATCTATTTATTAAGGAATTAAAGATATATTTTAAAGGATATAAAGTTGTACCTGTCCCTTCGTATAAAAAGGATGATGAGCTTAGAGGCTTTAATCATGTATTAGAAGCGTTTAAACAAATGGGTTTAGATTTATTACCAATAGTAGAAAAAACCGAACATTTTAAGCAGGCAGAAAAGAGCGCAAAGGAAAGACAATCAATTAATAAATATCTACAGTTAAATAGCACAAAACAACTAACAAAAGATAGAGTTCTAATCGTAGATGATATTTACACTACAGGAGCGACAATGAAAGCAGTAATTAATCTCGTAGAAAAACTTCATCCAAAAGAGATTAAGGTCCTTGTTTTAGCAAAAACAAAGAATAAAGAAGATAAAAAATCTAATACAAAACAAAGTTTGCATTAGACAAGTTATGCTGTCGTTGTTATTATATTTAAGCGAATGCATGAAATTCTTTTATAAAAGAAAGGCACACCATTTGTGTGATTGGTATTAAATTTATGGGATTTTTTGATAAAAGACTCCTTAAAAAATATTGGAAAGAAGCCGATAAGGTAATTGCTTATGAAGCTGAAATGGCAGCTTTATCAAATGAGGAATTACAAGCTAAGACTCCTTACTTTAAAGATCTTTTAGCTAAAGGCGCTACTTTAGACGATATTAAATACGAAGCTTTTGCGGTTGCAAGAGAAGCCGCAAAGCGTATGATTGGGGAATTCCCTTATAAAGTTCAAATTATTGGTTCATTAGTTTTACATGCCGGCGATGTCGCCGAAATGAAAACTGGTGAAGGTAAAACCTTAACATGTACAATGGCGGTTTATCTTAACGCTCTCGCTGGTAAAGGTTTACACGTTATTACAGTTAATGAATACTTATCAGGTCGTGACGCTGAATGGATGGGTCAAATCTATAGATTCTTAGGTTTAACCGTTGGTGTTAATGCTCGTTCTAAAACAACAAGTGAAAAGAAAGACGCATATTTATGTGATATCACATATACAACTAACTCTGAATTAGGTTTTGACTATTTAAGAGACAACATGGCTACAGACATGGACCACCGTGTTTTAAGAGGCCTCAATTTCTGTATCGTTGACGAAGCTGACTCCATCTTAATCGATGAAAGTAGAACACCATTAATTATTTCTGGTGGTGCTAAAACAAGCGCTTCTCAATATACAGTCGCAGATAGATTCTGCAAAACATTAAAGAAAGAAAAAGACTTCTCAGTTGATGTTAAAGACAAAACTGTCCACTTAACCGAAGATGGTCAAGCTAAAGCCGAACGTATGTTTGGTATCAAAAACTTGTACGATCCAGAATATGCTGATTTAGTTCATAGAATCCATAATGCTTTAAAAGCAAACTTCATTATGGCTAGAGACGTTGACTATTTAGTGGATGCTGAAGGGGAAGTTCAAATTATTGACCCATTTACCGGTCGTGTTCTTCCTGGTCGTGAATGGTCTGATGGTGTTCACCAAGCCGTTCAAGCTAAAGAAAACGTCAAAATTAAACAAGAGACTGTCACTATGGCGACAATCACTTACCAAAACTTCTTCCGTTTATATTCAAAACTTGCCGGTATGACTGGTACAGCTAAAACCGAAGAAGAAGAATTCCGTAAAATTTATAACATGCGTGTCGTATGTATTCCTACAAACAGACCTGTCATCCGCTATGATGCGCTTGACTATGTTTATGCGCACAAGGGTCCAAAACTCGCGGCCATGATTAAAGAAGTGCAAGCTCGTCACGCGATCGGTCAACCAATCTTGATTGGTACTGTTTCCGTTGAATCATCAGAAGAAATCTCTGCTTTATTAACACAAGCGGGTTTACAACACGAAATGTTAAATGCGAAAAACCATGCACGTGAAGCGGAAATCATCTCTCATGCTGGTGAAAAAGGTTCAATTACTCTTGCTACTAACATGGCAGGTCGTGGTACCGATATTAAGATTAACGATGAAGTGAGAACTCTTGATGAACATCTCACCGATGAGCAAAGAAAAGAATTAGAAGCTCAAAACATTACCCACTTATCTGGTCTTTGCGTTTTAGGTACTGAAAGACATGAATCAAGACGTATTGATAACCAATTACGTGGTAGAAGTGGCCGTCAAGGTGACCCAGGTTTCTCAAGATTCTATGTTTCTTTCGAAGATACACTTCTAGTGAGATTCGCCGCTGATGGTATTAAGAACTACATTGAAAAGAACTTTGGTGAAGAAGCTCTTGAAGCAAAAATGATTACTAACGTTATCACATCCGCGCAAAAGAAAATCGAAGGTCAAAACTTCGATACTCGTAAGAGCTTACTTGAATACGATGATGTTTTAGCCAAACAAAGACAAATTGTCTATGACAAGAGAGACAGAATCATCGAAGGTAAGAACATTGATGACATCATGGATGATATCTTCAATACCACAGGCGAATTCCTTGCTAAGAAAGGTGTTCCTGCTGATAGTAATGACCAATTAGTGTCTGGTGATCAATTAGTTAAAGTTGTTGAACCAAGATTCTTACCTGTTGGTACAATTAAGCCAAATTTATATGATGATGCACCTATTGATGATATCGCACCAGATTTAGCGATCGTTATTCGTGCTAGATTTGACGAACTTCTTCAAGAATGGGATGTCGAAGAAGAAGACAAAGATAGAATCAAACGTTCTGTCGTTCTTCACTGTATTGACCAAAACTGGACAAAACATATCGACTCTATGGCTAGATTAAGAGAAGCTATCTTCTTACGAAGCTACGCTAACGTTAATCCATTACAAGATTACGTTAATGAAGGCTATGCGATGTTTAGAGAATGTTTAGAATTAGCGTCAGTTGATGCGGTTTTAAACTTAGTAAATATCAAACCACAACGTAGAGTTGTTCAAGAAGAACCTGAAGAACAACCTGAAGAAGACAAGGGTGAATAATATGAAAGACATCGTTCTATTAAAACAAGAGCTATGTGCTGTTGGTGAGAGAATCCATCAACTCGGGTCTTCTCTTTGACCTCGTTAAATTAGACAACGAAATCAAAGAATTAAGTCAAAAAAGTGAGGAACCTGACTTTTGGAATAATCGTTCAGCGGCTTTAGAAATAATATCTCGCTTAAATCATTCAAAAGAAATTGCCGATACTTATCGTTCTCTTTTAAATGCGCATAAAGATTTAGAAGAACTTTTAAGTTTTGAAGACGATTCATTTATCGAACAAATTGAATCTTCATTAGAAGATTTGAAAATTAAAACTAAAGACTTTGAATTGCAAATTCTTTTTACTGGTGAATTTGATGATCTAAATGCTATCTTAGAAATCCATCCAGGCGCAGGCGGTACAGAAGCGCAAGACTGGGCAGATATGCTTTATCGTATGTATGTTTTATACGCAGAACAGCATCACTTTAAGATGGCTTTATTATCTTTTGAACCAGGCGAAGAAGCTGGTGTTAAATCAGTGACTATACAAATCAGTGGTAAACATGCTTATGGTTTACTCAAAGGCGAAAAGGGCGTGCATCGATTAGTGCGTATTTCTCCTTTTGATGCCAATAAGAGAAGACATACATCTTTTGCCTCTGTTAACGTTGTTCCGGAATTCAATAACGATTCTATTGATATCGAAGTTAATGAGTCTGATTTAAAAGTTGATACATATAGAAGTGGTGGCGCTGGTGGACAAAACGTCAACAAGGTTGAAACCGCAGTTAGAATCACACACTTACCTACCGGAATAGTGGTCTCTTGTCAGATTGAAAGAAGCCAACTTCTTAACAAAGAAACCGCTATGAGGATGTTAAAGAGCAAATTATATTTGATTGAACTCGAAAAAAGACAAAATAAACTTAATAACATCGTTGGCGAAAAGAAAAATATTGAATGGGGCAGCCAAATTCGTTCATATGTTTTCTGCCCATACACTTTAGTTAAAGATAACCGCACCAATTATGAGGTCACTGATGTCTATTCTGTCATGAATGGAAACATTGATGGTTTCTTATATTCCTACTTACAAATGGAAGCGAAGAAAAATTCAAAATAATGGAGTTTTGCAGGGTTTATGGATAATGAACACCGTTTTGAAATAGTATCAAAGTTCAAACCAACTGGTGATCAACCAACCGCGATTAAGAAATTGACGGATGGCATTTTAAATGGCAATAAATTCCAAGTATTATTAGGCGCAACTGGCACTGGTAAAACTTTTACCATGGCTAACATTATCCAAAATGTGCAAAAACCGACCCTTGTTCTAGTTCATAACAAAACTTTAGCGGGTCAACTTTATTCTGAGTTTAAAGAACTGTTTCCGCATAACCGTGTCGAGTATTTTGTCTCAAACTTCGATTTTTATCAGCCTGAAGCATATATTCCAAAAAGCGATACATACATTGATAAGAATGCAGTGATGAATGATGAAATTGAAATGCTTAGAACATCGGCTATTAATTCAGTTCTAGAAAGAAAAGACACAATTATAGTTGCTTCTGTTGCATCTATCTATGGATTAACTGATCCTGACGAATATAGGAATTTAGTTTTCAATATCCGCGTTGGCGAAGAAATTGATAGAAATGCTCTATATAAGAAATTAGTGGACGCTCAATATAAGCGTAATAATTTGGACTTAGTGCCTGGTACTTTTAGAGTTAGAGGTGACGTCATTGAAATTGTTCCTGCTAACTTTGAACCACAAGAAGCTATTAGAATAGATACATTTGGTGATGAAGTTGAAAAGATTATACATTTAAATGTATTAACTGGAGAAGTTAAGCATACATATCATACTTTCCCAATCTTCCCTGCTTATGACCATGCTTCCACTAGAGAAAGAATTAAAGAAGCTTGTGCCACTATCAAAGCGGAACTAGAAGAAAGACTTAAATTTTTTAAAGATAATGGAAAACTCTTAGAAGCCGAAAGACTTGAAATGCGTACCAATCAAGATATGGAAAGCATGCAAGAATTTGGTATGTGTCCAGGCATTGAAAACTACTCTAGACATATTGATAAAAGAAAACCAGGTGAAAGACCTTGGTGTTTAATAGACTATTTCCCAGAAGACTTTTTAATGTTTGTTGATGAATCTCACGTTACTTTCCCTCAATTAAGAGGAATGTATAACGGAGATAGAAGCAGAAAAGAAACTCTTGTGGAATATGGTTTTAGATTACCTTCCGCTTTAGATAATAGACCGCTTAACTTTTCTGAGTTTGAAAAGATTATGCCATATGTCATTTGCACTAGTGCAACTCCAGGCGATTATGAATTAGGTAAAGCGGGAAAAGTGTCCGCTGAACAAATCATTAGACCAACTGGTTTATTAGATCCAGTTATTGAAGTTAGACCAACACTAGGTCAAATTGACGACTTAGTTCATGAAATTAAAGAACGCATTCAAAGAAATGAACGCACAATGGTTGTAACACTTACAATTCGCATGGCGGAAGACCTCACAAACTTCTTAAAGGATAAAGGAATCAAAGTCGTTTATTTACATCATGAAACTAAAACTTTAGAAAGAAGTGAGATTATTTATCAACTAAGAAAAGGTAAGTATGATGTGCTAGTTGGTATTAACCTATTACGTGAAGGTTTAGACATTCCTGAAGTCTCGCTCATTTCTATCTTTGACGCTGATAAAGAAGGATTCCTTAGAAGTGCCCGTTCACTTATTCAGATTACCGGTAGAGCGGCAAGGAACGAACACGGGTTGGTAATAATGTATGCTGATCGAGTCACTGATTCGATGAATGAATGTATTGAAGAAACCAACCGTCGTAGGATGATTCAAGAAGCTTATAATGATGAATATGGAATTATCCCACGAACGATTATCAAAGAAATTCGTCCACCTATCCATAATAGTGATGATGAAATCTCTAATTTAATCGATATTACTAAACGTGGAAGTAGAGCGGAAATTGAAGCCAAACTTAAAGATTTAGAAAAACAAATGAAACAAGCTGCTAAAGAATTTGACTTTGAAAGAGCGGCTGAGATTCGAGATATTATTCTCGAAATTAAAGGCAACTTATAAAAATAAAGTTTGCGTTATTTGTTTGATTCTAATATGATTATTAGCAGCGATTAAGAAAGGAAGAAATTCTTATGTTAAATTGGTATGACTGGATTATGTTAGTGGTTGCCATCATCATCATCGTCTTGTGCTTATTACAAGGTGGTAAATCAGAAGGTGCTTCTGGCGCGATTACTGGTGGTGGATTAAACGTCTTTGTTAAGACAAAAGAAAGAGGTGCTGAAAAAGTCGTCTCTATCTTAACTTTAATCTGTGCCATTTTATTCTTCTTTATCGCGATTATGATTGAGATCACTGCGAAAGCACCAGTCGCAGCCTAAAGAAAAAACCCACTTGTTAGAGATTTACTCACTAACGTTTAGTGGGTTTTTCTTATTCCTTAATAATATATAAAACTATTCTTGAGGTTGTTCTGGAGAATCAACTACTTCTTGCTTTGGTTCTTCTTTCTTTTCTTCGATAGCAGGAACTTCAGCGGTGTAATCTAATTCTTGTGGAGCTTCATATTCAACTTCATCATCGAATGGTTTTTCTTGTTCTTCTTTTGGTTGTTTTTCTTTCTTTGTTCTAGCAGGTCTCTTTTTGCTCTTAGCTTGAGCAATCATTTCTTTAATACCTGTGTATAATAAATAACCACCCACTAAGAAGATTAAAGCACCAGCGATAATGCAGAAGGCAATACGAACATTATCTTTGAAGATGATAGCTAAGATGCCACCTGTTATAAATATAACAGCAAAGACAAATGCAAAGATAATAGCGAGTCTTTTTTCACTCTTTTTGACTACTAAAATAATGGCTTTTAATAGTTCAATCGCGCCAACAACAATGAAGAAGATAGCTAATAAATAAACTAAATAATCTAATAATAAGAATTCTTTGATTAAGAGGAACACGCCCATTGCAATGCTTGCGGATCCATAGATGATACCATTAGATATGACTCTATCTCCTTCAAAAGCGAAGGAGGCCACAATAGCAAATAAACCAAACAGGAATAAGATTACTGCAGCGATAATATTTAATCCGTCTTCAAGAATATTCATTTTGCCCATCGCGGCAAAGATAATGATTAATGAACCACCGAATAGTAAAAGGATTGATAAGATTAATTGGAGCCAAGTATATTTATTGAATAAGCTTTTCATATAGAAATCCTCCGTGGATACTATTATAGTATTTTCAAAAGGAATAAAAAGCAAATATGGAAGAAAAATTATTAAGAGATTATGCGCGTTTAATCGCATGCCAAGGTGGTCACGTCCTTAAAGGTGATGAAGTTTGGATTAATGCTGGACTTGAACAACCTGAATTTGTGACATACGTGGTCGATGAATGTTATAAAGCGGGCGCTAAAAGTGTAACGGTGTATTGGCACCATGACCCAGTCACCAAATTAGCGTATAAATATGAAACCGTTGGTTCTTTATCTAAAGTTAGCCCAATTCAATTAGCTAAATTTAAATATTGGGAAAAGAAATTACCAGTCGTTATTCATATTGTTAGTGATGATCCAGATGCGATGAAGGGCATCAATCAAAATAAAGTTACTAAATCAATGGCGAAACGCTACCCAAAGATTAAGAAATATAGAGACGCGATTGATGGCAAATATAAATGGTGCATCGCCGCTGTTCCAGGCAAAGCCTGGGCTAAGAAGGTCTTCCCTAAATTAGATGAAGAAGCTGCGATTGAAGCTTTATGGAACGCTATTCTTAAAACATCAAGAGTGGATGGCAACGATCCAGTTAAGAATTGGGACGAACATAATGCCTTCTTAATCGGCCAAAGAGCTAAACTTGATAAGATGGGTTTAAAGAAACTTATTTATAAAGCCAGTAATGGTACAGACTTCCAAGTTGAACTTATCGATAAGATGACTTGGGGTGGTGGTGTGGAAATTGCGCCAAACAAAGGTCAATTCAATCCAAATATTCCAAGTGAAGAAGTGTTTACTACACCAATGAGAGGCAAAGCGGAAGGCACGCTCGTTGCGAGCAAACCTTTATCATATCAAGGTCAATTAATTGAAGATTTCTCCATTTCATTTAAAGATGGAAAAGTCTGCTCGGTTAAGGCCAAAAAGAATCAAGCTCTTCTAGAGAAGATGGTCAAAATGGATGAAGGCGCTTCTATGCTCGGTGAAGTAGCCTTAGTGCCTTTTGAATCTCCAATCAATCAAACAGGTATTCTTTTCTACGAAACATTATTTGATGAAAATGCTTGTTGCCACGTCGCCTTAGGCGCTGGTTTCCCAGATTTATATCCAGGAGCATTAGATATGAACATGGAACAAAGAAAAGAAGTCGGTATTAACGACTCCATGATTCATGTCGATTTTATGATTGGTACTAGAGATTTATCGATTATCGGTATTGATAAAGCCGGTAAAGAGATTCAAATCTTTAAAGATGGTACTTGGGCTATTTAATTCTTTCTAGGCCCACTAATTCGGTAAAGTAGATTGTCTTTCTATCAGGGAGGACAATCTTTTTATTATCCACATCAATCTTTTTGATAACGGAATTGATTGTTTGAATTTTATAGTCTCTATAGAAAGTAATGATTAATTCTTCCCCGTGATAATTAACAAGAATCTCATTAATCTCTTCTGCTTCATCCATTGAGATGACAGGCTTTTCAACTTTTTCATTATCTTTATGTAATTTATTTAAATAATGTTCCTGTTCATTTAAAGATTTATAAGGAGCCCATTTCTTCATGCCGCGTTCACTCATTTTCTATGTCCTCCTATAAATTCATTTCTCTCTTTAACTGTGCTCTCTTCTAAAAGGGCTGACGCTCTTAAAACAGAGTTCTTACCATATTTACTATGTAATAAATCTAAAGCTTTTTGTAAATTGTGTTTTTCAAATTGTGCTTCATCGTCCTCAAAAATATTTAATTGTTGATATGATGCATCTTTTAGATCCCCAAATGAGATATTAATGTGTCTAATTGGTAAATCTTGTACATATTTCTTATAAAGTTCCAATATTGCTTCTAATAAAGTATCTGTATCATCTGTCGCGGATAATAACGACGCTCTTCTAGCAAAGCCACCTTTATTTTTAGAGTAACCGATGAAAATAGCGACCACGTATGTCATTTTACCTTGACTTCTCATTCTAGAAGCTAGTTCGTCAACCATCTCGCGAATAATGGTGATGGCTTCAGTTTTGTTATAGTCTCTAAATAAGACTTGTCCTTGCGATAAGCTCTTTTCTTTTGGCTCATATTTTTCATGAATATCAGCATCATCGATGCCGTTGGCGTGTCTCCAGAGTTGTTCGCCCATCACGCCAAACTTGCTTTTTAAGTAATCAACATCAGAAACAGCGATATCTTTTACGGTATATAAATTCATTGCATTTAACTTTGCTTCTGTTCTTGTTCCGATACTCCAAACTTTACTTAATGGAGTGATTGGCCAAAGTTTCTCTTTAACTTCTTCACTAGTGATTCTAGCAATGCCGTTTTTCTCTTTCTTAGCGTAGATATCTAATGCCACCTTTGCTAAGAAGAAATTGTCCCCAATTCCTGCGGTAGCTTGTAAGCCTGTATCTTCCTTAATTTGGTTAATAATTGTGGTCACCATTTGTAGTGGTGTTTTGCCGTAGTATTGAAGGTAAGATGTTAAATCCACAAACGCTTCATCAATAGAATAAACGTGAACATCTTCTTCACTAACAAAGTGATACAAAACATTGATAACATCAGCACTTTTTTCTAAATATCTCTCCATTCTTGGAATAGCATAAATATACTTAAATTTCCTTGGTAATTCTTTGATTCTACAACGAGATGGAATACCAAACTTTTTAAGGTATGGAGAAACACTTAAAACAATCGTGTTGGTGCCTCTTTCTTTATCTGCGACTACGAGTGGTGTCTTCCATGGATCTAGTCCTCGATCAAGGCATTCAACATATGAATAAAAGGCTTTTAAATCGATAACGGCAATCGTTCTTTTTTTCATAGGGGTGAGTGTATTATACACATTATTCATATAGCTTGTCAGTTGTTGTTTTATCTTTCTATAAAATACGTACAAATAGGCGTTCCTATACATTTTTATTAGAACAGATGCGCCTATATTTGCATATGCGTCTTGCGTGTAGGTATTAAATAAGCGATAATTAGAAAGACATATTTTTTAAATAGGAGGAATTATGAAAAAATTCGGCTTTTATTTTAAGAAGGGTTTTGTGCTAGCTGGAAGAGCTATGAAAGGAAAAAGCTTTTTCACTAAACTTCTTCTTGGACTCTATTTGATTTTGTCATTCTTTGGCAAAATGATTTTCTTTTTAAGACCTATCTTCCTTATTGGGGATAACAATCTCGCGATGATGATTGTTGAAGGTCAAGACTTTGAAATCAACAAAGTGTTTGAAGGTGTAAACGCTAAGAAACGTTATTCATCGCTTTTACTCTCTGGCATATTTGTTGATGGACTAGCGTTTATTGCAACTCTTATTCTCGTAGGCCCATTTGGCGTTTGGTTTGCTACAGGCCTATGGAATCCTTATATGCCACCATATATCTTTATGATTATCTTTGGCATTGCCGCTATTGTGTTCACGGTCATCTTACAACTCTGCTATGCACCAATGGGCTTTGTCACATGTAAAGGTAAAGATTTAAGTTGTGGTGACGTCCTCTTCTTAGGTAAAGAAGGTAGTGTTGGTATCAAAGGTAAAATCTTTGGTGTCTGCTTTGTTAACTATCTCCTCATTATCTTAGTGATGGCGGTTTGTTTTGGTATCCCACTATTTATGGGACTTACCATTTTTGATGATGAAGATTACGTCCACATTCTTGTTAATATCGTGGCGACCGTTCTCTTCTTACTCTTTGTCTTCTTAGACATCTTCGTGCTTTCTAAACTCAGATTAAGCTGCAAGATTAGCTTATATTCTCTCTACTTCGATAGTGTGGAAGCAAAGCACGTTGTTATCGCTAGAAAAGCTAATGGTAAAGATGTATTCGTACCATTATTCGCCGACGATAAAGAACCAAAAAATGAATAATCCGCTTTTATCAATTTTTATAGTTGATTAAAAGCTTACATATTAAAGCAATCCCAAGTATTTAAAAAATGCGTTGTGACTCATATTACTAAATGAAGGTAATAATCGTGAGCATGCATATTCAAAAACTTGATATACCTACTTACGATTTGCTTACCAAAACAAATATATTTCGAATAAACGAAAGGAGCGTTCTCATATGATAGAACTAAAATTCCTCAAAGATCTTCCGATTAAATTAACAAACAACAATAGGAAACTTTTAAGTGTTGTGGGTGGTGACATTTATTATGATGCCGCTGGTAACAGATACGGCTACATCACCTTTAACAACTTAAATAGTTCCCCAATCTTTGCTTTACAACTTTTCATTCGTGAATATTCAATCGAAGGAAAGTTTGTAAGAGACAACGAATACTTTGATCCATATATCTATTATCCAAAGGGTGAATTCGTTATTAACGAACCAATCCCATTAGATAAAGATACCGAAGCCATTGAAGTAACAGTTGTTAAAGCAACTTTAGATAGTCGTAACTTTATCGATGATAAATTCGTCGGCTTCAAAAAAGAAGACCTCGTCGAGTTATACCAAAGAAAAGCCCCGGTCAAAAAGCCTGGTACCGCGGGTAATGCCCAGTTCGAAAGTGAACCACAAAGAAGCTACGATTACGATGTTCCTGGTGAAGTTGAATATGAAGATGGCGCCGCTCCTGCTCCAGCAGCGGAACCAGAAGAAAAGAAGGACTAGGTATTGTTACTGATTAGCCTCTTTAGAGGCCATCAATAAATCAATGCAAGGTAATAATTATGGCGTTAGAAAACAAAATTCTTCCACAGGCATATCGTTCAATCGATATCGATCAATATAACTATTTTAGAAAGAAAGAAGGCGGAGACCGTTTCTTCAAATTTTTGCTTTTCCTTGCTCTCACTGTTGGATTAATCATTTATATATTCACAGCGTTCTCTCAAGCCATGTCAGACGGCGAAGATTATCAAGCGACTATGACATTAATCGCTGGTATCATCGCTATTGCGTTCGTCGTGCTCATGATGCTTGGCTTACTATTTGGCAAGAATCAAAGATTAGATAACTCCAGCCACCTCTTTGCTTTCAAGAAAGATCCAGGCAAATACAAGATTGTTGATAATTTCTCCGATTCATCTGTTTCTGTCGCAGCATCCGTCAGTGGTGCTTCTCGTGAAGTTGATGAAGATGGTAATCCAATCTATTACGCAGAAGAAGTCTTTGACGATGAAGAAAATATCTTCGCTATCGAAGAAGCTTCCACAATGCTCAAGAAAGAAAAATCCATTACATATGCTGACTTAGTTAATAACTTTAACGAAGCCCTTGAATCTTGGGGTGTGACCGGCGATTTAGCCTCCAACGTCTTAGCCTCAATGGCGTTCTCTAGGTTAATCGATGTCAGCCGTGTTTTAGATGTCGTTCCAGTTTTACTCAAGGTTTTAGATAATCCAACTTATGTTGTCCACTACACACCAATGGATACATTTACAAACCAAAGAGTGCTCTATAACACATTTGAATACGCTAAAACACATCCAACCATCCCAGTCTTTATGGTCATTGATGAAATTCCTGCCAAGGAATACCTCAATTACTTAAGACCTTTATATCGTTACATCGATGACTTAAATGGTGATTACTATATTAACGTCAATGGTGCAATGGTCCATATTCCACACAATGTCTACTTCTTAACCGCACTTAAGAAAGGTGATGTCATCTTTGATATCTCTAGACGTTATTTACGTTATGTCTCTATCCTTAAGAGTGATTATAAGATCAATAGAGAAAACATCACTGATAAGAAGAAATTCGTCGTTAATACCGAACAACTCGTTAACGCGAGACGTAACGCGATGGATAGCTACTCCGTTGAAGAATCCACATTCAAGAAACTCGATGGTATGTTCAATCTCGCTAATGAAGCTAATGGCTACGTCTTACAAAATAAGATTCAAAGAAAGATTGAAGACTTCTCCGCAGTTTTACTCTCATTAGAGATGAACGAAGAAGATGTCATCGACCGTTGCTTAGCTAATAACGTTATGGCGGCAGTGGTGATTTCCGCTGATCCAACAAGATTAACAAAAGACTGCAACTTAACAAGTTTCTTAGACAATGAATTTGGCCAAGATAAGATGAAACTTACTAAGGGCGTGATTAAAGATTACGTGAATTTGTTCAACTCTAAAGGAGAACGAAACAATGATTAACTTTAATCCTCTCATTTTAGAAGGCTCAGGGTCATTCTTAGATATTTTTACATCTAACGTGGCCATCATGGTCTATATCATTATCTTCGCTATTGCCATTATAGCGATCGCGATTTTGTTTATCGTTAATGAATCTTTAACAAATGAGAAGATTTCTAAAATTGAAGGTGGCGATCCTTTAATGAACGCCATGAAAGGACAACCACAAGTCATCCCTGCAGATGCGCTTAAAGATGCCGGCACAGATAATAAGAAAAAGAAAGACTCTGGTGATCGTTTCCAAAAGCTCATCTTACTTGATAAACAATATCCAAAGAAAGAATACGTGACATCAACTGAGGATTTAACTCTCGAATATTTATGTCGTAGATTTAGATCTTTCGCCTCACGTATTGCGGGTAACCCTCTTTACTATTCCATTGACGATATTAGAAGATTCGTCGCAGCGTTAGGTGTTACCAAAATTATGATTCTTCAAGGTATGTCTGGTACTGGTAAAACATCTCTTCCAGTTGCGTGGGGTAAATTTACTCGTGTCCCAACAACTGTCGTGCCAGTTCAACCAATGTGGAAAGAAAGAAGTGACTTAATTGGTTACTTTAACGAATTCACTGGTAAGTTCAATGAATCAATGATCTTAGAAAAACTCTATGAAGCTAATAAGACTAATAGAATCTATTTAATCGTTCTTGATGAAATGAACATCGCCCGTGTTGAATACTATTTCGCTGAATTCTTATCATTACTCGAACTTCCAACTGTGGATGAAAGAATTCTTGAAGTTACATCCTCTATCTCTAAAAAGGATCCAAAAGAGTTACATAACGGTAAACTCATCCTTCCTGATAACGTCTACTTTATTGGTACAGCGAATAACGACGACTCGACATTTGCGATCTCTGATAAAGTCTACGATAGAAGTATGGTCATGAACTTAGACTATCGTTGTGATCCGTTTATTGGTGAAGACGATTATGATCCGGTCACAATCTCTGACGATACCTTAAAAGCTTTATTTGTGAAGGCTCAACAAGAATATGCCTTAACAAAGCGTGGTAGAAGTCATATTAAAGAATTTGATAAATACCTTTCTGAAATCTTCCAAGTTACATTTGGTAACCGTATTAGAAGACAAATTGAAAAGTATGTCCCTATCTATATCGCCTGTGGTGGTACTGAAGAAGAAGCTTTAGACGATATCTTAGCAAAGAAGGTTTTAAGAAAGTTAGAATCGCAAAACCCAATTTACATCAAGGCCAAAGCCGATGACCTCATTAACAAAATGGCGGAAATCTTTGGCAAAGACAAAACACCTGTTTGTGAAGCAGTGATTAGAAAGTTGGCTAATAATAGCTAGTTTTATGAAAAATCTCGATACATTATACGAAGCTTACCAAAATTATAAGAAGTTATGTGTGCTAGATAATGACACACCACGTTTTTTACGTGCTTATATGGCCAATAAAGATAGAGAAAGCGAAGATGTCTCCGCGGTTTTCTCTATTTGCCATATTGAACAAGACTGGGTCGAAGCTATTGAAGTGGGTCTTCCATTTATTGAAAAAGCCATCAAAGAAGAAAGACAGTTCATTCGTAACGATGGTGAAGTTTTACCAATCGAAAAGATTAGAAAGACAAGTAAAGACTCCATTCAAGACTTAGCGAAGCACGCGAATTACATTACTCACGAAGCACCAGATAACTTAGAAACCGAAGTCTTGCCTGATAAGATGCTTATGATCCAAAAGGAAAGTGACTTCGCTATCTATGAAAATAGAGTCCTTTATGCTGCGCTTATGTACTTAAAGGATTTCGTCGCTTCGCGTCTTGTGGAAATTAAAGAAACCACAAATACATATTTGGTTAAGCAACATATCAATAAATTAATTGATATGGGTTCTCGTAAAATTAAGATCGAGCTTAAATTTGATGAATCCCGTGTTAATGACCCACTTCTTACTGATAAGAACAATGAAAAAGATGTCATTGACCGATTGGATGAAATCTTAACTGGCATTTTAGCGTTACTCAAAACCCCATTAATGCGTGAAGTTAGCAAAGCCGAAATGGTTTCTAGACCAATTGCTAAAACTAACATCTTAAAGATGAATAGAAACTTCCGTGAATCGTTAGCCTGCTTTGAATACATCGCTAACTATCAAGGTAAGGGCTTTACTATTGAACACATCGAAAAATCATTAATTCCATACAGTAAACAAATGAATGAATCATATACAGAAATGTTAATTATGCTTTCATTTATTAACTACATGTATGCGAATAACATCTCTCAAGAATTACATGATGATTTAGACGCTATACTCGCGGAAAGAGAAAAACAAAAGAACAATGAACTTTTAGCGAAGTTAAGAAACTTCCACGCCACCGCGGAAACAAAAGAACAAACGATGAACGAGTTCTTAATCGCCTTTGAACAAGGCTATCGTATCTTAGAAGAAAGAAATGATGAATTAGAACTCGAACATAAAGAACAAGAAATTAGACGCGCTAAAGAGTTAAAGGAACTTCAAGAAAGACACGAAGCTTTTGTGGATGACCTTAAAGAAGCTCACGAAGACGAAATCGAACAACTTAATAAACAACTCTCTAACAAGATTAATGATGTTGAGCGTGAACTAAATCAACAACTCGTCGAACACATCCATGAAAAAGATGATGAATTTAGACAAGAAAAAGAAAAGAGCAGACAAGAGTTCGAAGAATTCAAAGAGCAATTCAAAGACCATATTAGACAAATGGAAGAAGAGAATGCTGCGATTAAAGCTAAAGAACAAGAACGCATTCAAAAGATTGCTAGTTTAGAAGCACAACTCTTAAATAACTCCATTAAGAATGGTGACGCTAAAGAAATCGACTTCACAAGTGAAGAAGCTTTTGATCAACTCGAAGAACTTAAGAATAACTTCGATGCTTTCTATGAAAGAGCGTGGAAAGAAGCCAAAAAACAAATTAGAAAAGATATCTTATTCGCCAAGCGCGAAAAGAAAAATAAAAACAAGAATACTGATCCAATTCCTGAACCAGAGCCAGAACCACAACCTGAGCAAAAACCAGTCGTGGAATCCGCTCCTGTTATGGAAGAACCTCAGGTCGAAGAACAACCAGTTGTGGAAGAAACTCCAATAGAAGAAACTCCTATCGAGGAAGCCCCAGTGGAAGAACAACCAACTGAAGAACCAGTAGAAGAAACTCCTCTTGAAGAAGAGATTCAAGAAGATGCTCCAGTCGAAGAGCCTATTGATGAGCCTGCTTCTGAAGAAACAGTTCCAGAAGAAGAACCGGCTGAGGAAGAAGTAGTGGATGAACCTCTTGATGAAGATCAACCAACTGAGGAAGTTCCTAATGAAGAAACTAATAACGACGAAGTCGTAGAAGATAACGAAGCTCCTGAGGAACAAGCCGAAGAGCAAGAAAACGAACCAGTCGATAACGAAGAAGAGAACAAGGAGGAAGCCGCTGAATGAAAAAACATAAATATGTAGCGTTAACTAGCGTTCTAGCCATCCTCACTGCCGCTTTTGCGTTATTTGGTTTGATGCTTTTCACTGCGGCCTTCTTATATCGCTGGAGCAAATTAGCGACAGTCGATGGTGCTAGATATGACTTAATCAACGTTGAAGATAACATGATTAACGTTATTACGATCATCACCATTTTCTTAATGATGTTCTTCTTATTAATCATGGTCTTACGTCAAGTCGAAAAGATGAGACATCCTGATACCATTATGGTCACATTAGAATATGTTGATGAAAACGGTAATAGAATTAGAAGACTTCAAGAAATCCAAGTTCCAAAGATTGAAAAAACCGAAGAAAAAGCTGCGAAAAAGAAAGACTCTGGTGACCGTTTCCAAAAGCTCATCTTACTTGATAAACAATATCCAAAGAAAGAATACGTGACATCAACTGAAGATTTAACTCTCGAGTATTTATGTCGTAGATTTAGATCTTTCGCCTCACGTATCGCTGGTAACCCTCTTTACTATTCCATTGACGATATTAGAAGATTCGTCGCAGCGTTAGGTGTTACCAAAATTATGATTCTTCAAGGTATGTCTGGTACTGGTAAAACATCTCTTCCATTTGCGTGGG
>JAEEGJ010012910.1_pt1 | contig 20487 bp, 14 predicted proteins | sample 8958761 | NCBI WGS metagenome assembly JAEEGJ01 (sample SAMN16246546, study PRJNA631951) | gut metagenome | biome: gut microbiome; feature: rumen; material: RS-attached | host: Bos | place: Iran: Karaj | collected 2018-10
CAGATTGGCCGCATCGCTGGCGAAGGAGTAGCGGGCTACGGCGAGACAGGGATGTGGACAAGATGCCGGAAGAAATGCTAAGATGTCACAAACAGACCTAAAAAAGCGTAATAAATTGTAAAAGTCGGCCTAATGACCGATTTGGGTTTAAGGTAACTAATGTCATTAAAATATACCAACTGTTATGAACTGGAAAGAAGAATATAAAAAGAAAGTTTCGACCCCTGCAAAAGCCATCACCGACATCCACGACGGCAACTGTGTGGTGATGGGCCATGCGGCGGCAGCACCGCGCATCATTCAGCATGCCTTGGCAGAACACTGTGAGGACTATAACGACGTGCTCATCTTCCACATGACTACCTTGGGCTAAAACGAATGCCTCCATCCCCGCTGCTATGGTCATTTCCGCCATGTTAGCAATTTTCTGTCAGCCAACTCGCGCGATGCGGTCAACCACCTCGAGGGCGACTTCTTCCCCGCCTACTTCAAAGATGTGCCCGAAATGATTGGCGACGAAATACCCTGCGACGTGGCAGTGTTCCAAGCCACACCGCCCAACGAAGAGGGCTACTGCTCGCTGGGCGTGTCGTGCGACTATGCGCTGGCCGCCATCCGTGTGGCAAAGAGCGTCATCATCGAGACCAACGAGCTGATGCCCTTCACCTACGGCGAAGGCATGGTCCACGTGTCGCAAATCGACCATATCATCCCCTGTGCCTACCATCTGCCCGAACTGCATGCCGACGCCCCGTCGGAGGTGGAGATGGCCATTGGTCGACATTGCTCCTCCCTCATTGCCGACGGCTCCACCCTTCAGCTGGGCATCGGCGCCATACCCAACGCAGTGCTGCAGTCGCTCGGCGACAAGAACGACCTCGGCATACACAGCGAAATGTTCTCCGACGGAGTGGCAGACCTTATGCGCCGAGGCATCATCAACGGTAGCCGCAAAACTATGCACAAAGGCAAAGCCGTCGCCACCTTCATCATGGGCTCGCGCGAGCTCTACGACTTCGTCGACTGCAACGAAAACATCGAGCTCTACCCCGTCAACTACACCAACGACCCCTTCATCATAGCCCAGAATTACCGCATGGTCTCCATCAACTCATGCCTCGAAGTTGACCTCATGGGGCAGGTGGCCAGCGAATCCATAGGCATGAGGCAATACAGCGGCATCGGAGGACAGATAGACTTTGTGCGCGGCGCCACCATGTCGCGCGAAGGCAAGAGCATCATCGCCATGCCCTCTACAGCAGCAGGCGGCACCATATCGCGTATCAAACCCTTCCTTACGCCTGGCGCTGCCGTCAGCACCACCCGCAACGATGTCAACTACATTGTCACCGAATACGGCATCGCCCGCCTCAAGGGACGCACCCTCAAACACCGCGCCGAAGACCTCATCCGCATCGCCCACCCCGACTTCCGCCCCATGCTCATCGAAGAATACGAGCGACGCTACCAATGCCACTTCGAGGCCTCCGTGTAAGTAAAGCATATCAACGGTATTTCAACGCTGCTTCGATGGTGTTTCAACGGTATTTCGACGCTTTTATAGCGTTAAACGAACGATGATGAATCGACAAAGTAGCGATGAACAACCGAAGCCACCATGGAGGAACGGTACAAAGACTGGTGCTACATCGCATAGTGTTCGGCCACGCGGTCGAGGAGGGTGAATAGTTCGTCGGTCGAGGTGGTGTTGACCATGGGAATGCGGAATTGCTTGAAGTCGCGGAGACCGCGGAAGTATCCTCCGTAGTGCTTTCGCATCTCGAAGATGGCGGTGTGTTCGCCTTTGAAATCAATGGCTGAGAGGATGTGGCGGCGACATACTTCGACCCGCTCTTGGACGGTGACGGGGCGTTCGTCCTCTCCGCGCAGTAGCCGTTGGGTTTGCTCAAATATCCAAGGGTTGCCTATGGCTCCGCGACCGATGAGTATGCCGTCCACCCCATAGCGGCGACGGGCTTCGATGGCTTGCTGGGGGGTAGTGATGTCGCCATTTCCTAAAATAGGAATATGCATGCGGGGATTGTTCTTCACCTCGCCGATGAGCGTCCAGTCGGCCGAGCCTTGGTACATTTGGGTCTTGGTGCGACCGTGAATGCTGAGGGCGGCGATGCCCACGTCCTGCAGTCGCTCGGCCAGTTCGACAATCGGTTTGTCGCTTTCGTCATACCCCAAACGAGTTTTGACCGTGACAGGCAGGTGGGACCGCTTGACCAAAGACTCGGTGATGCGGAGCATCTTAGGGATATCCTTGAGGATGCCGCTGCCGGCACCTTTGCCAGCCACCTTCCGTACGGGACAACCCCAGTTGATGTCGATGAAATCGGGCTGCTGCTGCTCCACGGTGTCGAGGCATTGTACGAGCTCCTCCTCGTTGGCGCCGAATATCTGGATGCCGATAGGGTGTTGCGAAGGGGTAAAGAGCATCTTGCGGCGGCTTTTTTCTGCATCGCGATTGAGGGCTTCGGAGGCGATGAACTCGGTGATGAGCAGGTCGGCACCGAACTCCTTGCAGAGTTGGCGAAAAGGGAGGTCGGTGATATCGTCCATGGGCGAAAGTCCAAGGACACAATATTTTTCGAAATTCAACGTTTCCATTATCAGTTTGCAAAGATAGTAAGAAATTAAAAATTACAAATTAAATTTTAAGGGGTTCCTATAAACTATATTTGTTATGGAAGAGAAGAGGCTTGTTATCAACTATGTAGAGTACGGCACGCTGGCCGAGCTGCCCGATGAAGCTAGACGGCTGATGGAATGTGCCATGGAGGCTACGCGCAGTGCGTATGCACCGTATTCTAAATTTCATGTCGGAGCTGCGGTGCTTCTGGCCGATGGCACGCTGGTGTCGGGAAGCAATCAGGAGAATGTGGCTTACCCTTCGGGATTGTGTGCCGAGCGTACCGCCTTGTTCAGAGCTTCGGCGCAGAGCCCCGAACAGGCTGTGGTGGCATTGGCGGTTGTGGGGTATTTTGGTGGTGGGTTTACCGAGGCTTCCCCCTGTGGTGCATGTCGCCAGGTGATGTCGGAATACGAGACGCGGTATGGCAACCGGCTGGTGGTTTATTGCTATCTCGAAGGAGGCCGAATTCGTCGTGTCGAGGGTGTTGAAAACTTGCTTCCTTTCAGTTTTGGTGCTGATTTGTGATTTTTTTTGCATAGGTGCAAATATTTGATATACATTGGTGTACGGTGTGATGCTAAAAAAACTTTGGCAAAAAAATTCTGTACACAAAAATTTCTTTGTACTTTTGCACGCTTAAAATGGTGAATAATATAATAAAAAATATAACTAAAATACTCACAAATGGGAATCATAGGAAGTATTAGAAAACACTCTTGGATAGCCGTCGCTGTTGTTGGTTTGGCTATCGTTGCATTTATTATTGGTGACCTTACCAAGAACAACCGGGGAATACCCGACATGGGCAAGATTGACGGTAACACCATCACCTACCAACGCTTCAACGAGCTTACGGAGGAGATGGAAAACAACTATAAGCGCCAGCAAGGTGTCAGCCAGGTGCCCGCTGAGACTGAATATCAGATTCGCGAGCAGGTGTGGCAGAACTTGGTGAACGAGACCCTTACCGACGAGCAGTTTGCCAAGCTGGGTCTGACCGTCAGCCCCGCCGAGTTGAGCGACATGTATGTGGGAACCTTTATCCACCCCTACCTGCGCCAGTCGTTCACCGACCCCAAGACCGGTGTCTATCAGGTTCAGGCAATCCAGTACTATGTTGACAACTTCGAAGACCTCGATACCGCCCAGCGTATGGAATGGGTGGAACTGGAGAAGGCTGTGAGAACCGACCGCAAACAGCAGAAGTATAGCTCGTTGATTGCTCGTGGTCTCTACATGCCCAATGCCATTGCCAAGCAGATGTCGGAGATGGGTAGCAAGTTGAGCAACGTCTGCCTGACCAGCTGCCCCTTCCAGTCGGTCAGTGATGACGAAATCACCCTCACCGAGGCTGACTATCAAAACTACTACAACAAGCACAAGGCAGAGTTCCGTCTTCGCGACGAGATGCGTGAGCTCGATTATATCGTCTACCCCATTAAACCTACTGCCAAAGACCTAGACGACATCCAAAACGCTGTGGCACAAACTTGGGAAGAGTTCCAGACCATCGACCCCGAAGAGCTCACCTTCTTTGTCAATGCTGAGTCCGACCGCAGCTACGATTCCACCTATCGTAAGGCCAGCGAGTTTGCCTCGCCTATGGATTCAGCCCTTATGGCTGCTGGCGAAGGCTCACTTATCAGCCCTCGCATTGCAGGCAATGAGTGGTTGATGGCAAAAGTGCTGAAGATTGCCAACCGTCCCGACAGCTTGCGCGCCAGTGTCATCTATATCTTCAACGACAAGGTGGGTGGCAATATCACCCGTGGCGACGAGCAGGCCAAGCAGCTCGCCGACAGTGTGCTGAACGTAGTCAGAAGTGGCGCCATGACCTTCGAGCAGGCTGTGGAGCAATACTCCGACGATTCGCAGAACGGTGGCGACATGAATTGGCAGCTTGATGGCAACTTTGGCTTCCTCAACGAAGATATCATCAACACCCCCGAAGGCGGAGTGTTTGTGAAGCAGCACCCCAATGAGGTTGGCTACTATGTGGTGAAGGTGACCGGCAAGACCGCTCCTCACAGAAAGTATCGTGTTGCCACCATCGCCCGCACCATTGCAGCATCGGAAGCAACAACCCGCAATATATATAATGAAGCCAACAAATTTGCTGGCAACAACCGCACCTATGCTGCCATGACCGCCGCCGCCCAGCAGGAGAACCTGCAGGTGCGCAACGCCATGGTTACCCCGATGCAGTATTCGATGAGCGGCATCAGCAACGCCCGTAGCATCGTCCAGTGGGCCTTCAACGACAAGACCGAGGTGGGCGAAGTTGCCGACCAGATTTTCGAGGCCGACGACCAATATATTGTGGCTGCTGTGAAAGATGTGTACAAAGTGGGTTACGCCACCCTCGACCAGGTGCGCACCATGATTGAGAATCAGGTTCGCAACGAGAAGAAAGGCGAATTGCTCATGGCCCGTATGGAAGAGGCTAAGAAGGCAAGTGCCGACATCTACGCAATTGCCACCAAAGTCAACTCCAAGGTTGACACGCTCGACAGCGTCTCGTTCAACGACTACTTCCTTGGCCAGTTCGGCATGGAGCCCAAAGTGCAGTCCGCCATTGTCGCCGCTGGCGAGAATACCCTTGTCGGACCTATCCAAGGCGCTCAGGGTGTATACATGTTCAAGGTGAATGCCAGAGTAGACAACCCCACTCCCGTAGATGCTTCGAACCTTCGTAGCCAAAAGGAGCAGGGCTTCATGCAGAGCCTGCGTAACGTACAGCAAGTCCTGAAAGATAACGCTAAGGTTATAGACCAGCGCAACAAATTTTTCTAATGGATAGCGACAGGTCAGACAACCAAATGAATGAGAAAGGCGCGGCCATGCGGCTGCGCCTTTCTAGCAAATGGCAGGATTTCCGCGAGCGTATGCGCCACAAACATCGCCTAGTGGTGATGGATACAGATACGCTGCAGGAAAAATTCTCCATGGAGTTGACGGGGACCAATCTTTTCACCTATGTAGGCATCTTTGTCATAGTGATGATTATCCTCACGTCGCTCCTTATTGCCTTTACTCCCTTGCGCAACCTGGTGCCAGGCTATATCAAACCCGAGCTGAAGGAAGAGACGGCCCGCAACGCCCAGATTATCGACTCGCTGGAAGTGATAATCGATCAGCACGAGCAGCATATCGCCATTATCCAAGACATCTTGGGCGGCAAGGAATTCCGCACAGCGAAGGACACATCGACACGGGTCGTTAACGACCAAGAGGTGGTCTACCGTCATACCAAAGCCGACTCGTTGCTGCGTCAAGAGATTGAGCAACAACGTAAGGAAGCCAAGAAAATTAAGAATTAAAAATTAAGAATTAAAAATTGGCTGCCGCTTTTTAATTGAAAATTGAAATTGAAATTTTGTGACTTGTGATAAGAGCGCTATCGTGTCACTGGTCACAGTTCACTGGTCACTAAAAAATAACTGTATGAAAAAGATTGCGATATTAGGTTCTACCGGTTCTATCGGGACACAGGCACTCAACGTTATCCGTCGCCATCGTGACGAGATGGCCGTCGAGGTGCTATGCGCAGGCAGCAATGCCGACCTGTTGATAGCCCAAGCACTGGAGTTTGACCCCAATGCAGTGGCCATTGCCGACGAGAGCAAGTACCAGCAAGTGCAGGATGCCCTTACCTCACACGACATAAAAGTGTTTGCCGGCATAGACTCTATTGCCGACCTGATGGAGATGGAGAGCATCGACATGGTGTTGGCCTCCATCGTGGGCTTTGCCGGACTGCGTCCTACCCTCCGTGCCATCGAACACCACAAGCCCATTGCCTTGGCCAACAAGGAAACCATGGTGGTAGCAGGGCAGATAGTGACCGACGCCGCTGCCCGCAACCGCGTGCCGATACTCCCTGTCGATTCCGAACATTCCGCCATCTTCCAAAGCCTTGTGGGCGAAGTGGGTGGAGTCGACAAGATACTCCTCACCGCCTCAGGCGGCCCCTTTCGCGGATGGAAACGCGACCAGCTCGAGAAAGTGACCCTCGCCGATGCCCTCAAACACCCCAACTGGAGTATGGGACGCAAGGTGACGATCGATTCGGCCTCACTGATGAACAAAGGATTGGAGGTCATCGAAGCGCGTTGGCTTTTCGACATACCTGCCGAACGCATACAAGTGTTGGTTCACCCCCAGTCGGTGGTTCACTCCATGGTGCAATATGTCGACGGCAGTATCAAGGCCCAGTTGGGTGTCCCCACCATGGAAACCCCCATCCAATATGCCTTTACCTTTCCTCAACGTATCGAGAGCCATCTGCCCCGCCTCAGTTTTGAGAAGTACTCGCAGCTCACCTTTGAAAATCCCGATACCGACACCTTCCGATGCCTCCCCTTGGCCTACGAGGCCATCGCCCGTGGGGGCAACATGCCTTGCATAATGAATGCCGCCAACGAAGTCGCCGTGCAGCAATTCATCGAAGGAAAGATAACGTTCCTTCAAATAGCCGACTTCGTCGAACACCAAATGTCTACAGCTCCATTCATCGCCAAGCCCACGCTCGATGACCTCTTCCAAACCGATGCCACAGTAAGGCGCCTGTAATTTTTTTTTTAGGGGTCTGTAACAAATCGCCCACTTTTTGCTACATACTATCAGATGGACAAGAAAACGCTAGTAGAGGAACGGCGTCGCCAAGAGCAGTTTGTGGCACAAGTGCAGCAGTGCGATGCGCTGATATACAGTGTATGTCGGCTCTATGGCTGTCGCCGTGACAATTCGACCGAAGACCTCTATCAGGAGATTGTCTGTGCCCTGTGGGAGAGTTACGACTCGTATAACGGAGACAGCAAATTCAGCTCGTGGCTCTATTCCGTGGCTCGCAACACGGCGGTAGCATACTATCGGCGACATCAATTGCGACAACCCGAAGTAAGTCTTACCGACCTAGAGCGCAACTTCGAAGACTGGCACGACTCCCCCGACCCCCTCGTCGGTGAGCTCTACTACCTGATTGACCAACTCAATGCCGACGACCGTTATTTGACGGGTCTGTATATCGACGGATACGAATACGACGAGATAGCACAAATGATGAACCTCAGCCAACAGGCAGTACGCACACGCATGAGCCGCATCAAAGCGCGTCTCAAAGAAATAAAAGACCGACAGAAGTGAAAGGAAAGGAGCAATTATGACCGACGAACTAAATCTAGAACCCTATCGCAAGGCATGGAAGGCAGAGAAGCAACGCCTTGAGTCCGCCCCGCCCCGCCATACGGAGCAGGACATACTCTCCATGCTCTCGCATCATAGCAGTCCGAAAGAGGCCGCTTCCCAACCGCTGCAGCCCCGTCGGCGCACATTGCCCCTTTGGCTGGGCAGTGCCGCCGCCAGTGTCGCCATCCTGATCGGAGTGTCTTGGATGCTCTGGTTCCGTCCTGCTTCCCCCATCGCTCCGCCAACCATTGCTGAGCTTCGCCCTCATACTCCTTCCGCCATTCCTACGACTATCCCAACTACCCCTATCTCACTGACAACACCTCCCTCCCCCCATTCTCACGCCCGCACCATGCAGCTCCTCCAAGAGCCTCACAGATCCCTGCCCGCAGGTGCTTTCGACCCACAGCCTCTTTCCGACGATTATTTGCTTCCACTGGAAGATAATAATACTAAGGTTGTGCCTAGCGATCTGGCAGATGCGAAAACCCAGGTTCAAAATCCCCCGTCGCAATCGCAATGGCAATCCTTCCAAGCATCAGACGTTACAAATAGTATCTACAAACAGAAAACCCCAAAAGAACCCCTAGTGCGAACTTGGTCCGACAACATGTCATTCCAGTTTGCCAGGACGCAGGTGGGTCTTTCGCTAGGAGCTTGCCACTCTCAAGCGATAGGCACACAGGCTCTTGTAGGAGTAGGTATTACAAGAGATTCAAAGAACTATGGTGCCATCTGTGCCAACAATCAAGGTGCCCTATACCTACTCTTTGGCGTACCATCACTTACTTCTGGCAGCGATTCCCTATCTGTCGGTCTACAATATGGCTACGGCCTTAGCTACCGACCCACTGATAAATTAGCCATACGACTCAATCTGGGAGGCTATCTGCAGTTTGGCAATTTCGACCTCGGCCTACGCCTCAATACCGAGGCTGGTTATCGCCTCAATGAGTACCTTACCCTCACCGCAGCCTACCAATACTACATGCCCGGAATAATCTCAGGCGAGGGTCGCCACACCGCCATCGTTACCCTAGGATATATAATAGACTAAAATTAGTGACCAGTGACCAGTGACACGAATGGGGTCGTATCATGGTCACAAAATAATCACTCGTATCACAGGTCACAGATCACAGGTCACAAAAAAATCACATTCAATATGAAACGAATATTATTTGTAGTTATCATGTGCTTAATCGCTTGCTGTGCAAAGGCGCAGACGAGCGATACGGTCCGCATCTTCCCCTACGTGACCAATTTCAGTCCCAACCTAGATGGCTGGGTCTCTTCCGACTCCGCCACATGGACTACCGGCTATTTTCAGTCTAGCACTACGCCGGTAGCTTTAGCTACTGTTCCGAGCACAATAAGCCAGTGGCTTATCTCTCCTCCTTTGCAACTGCCCAATGACACTGTGGGACTGCAAATGAGTTGGGATAATGCCAAGAGTGGTGGGTCACAGATAAGCTATTATGTTCTTGTTACCACCAACAACGGCCTCTCGTGGGACACCATTACCACTTGGAACTACTACGCCAACCAAACCTATCTGCAGGATACTTGGCCGGTAGATTTGGCACCTTATGCCGGACAAACAGTCCGAGTGGCATTCTGTGTGCCGCCCACCGCAGGTACACGGCGCACCCTCAGCCTCACCAACCTCACCATCCGTAGCGACCGTATGCCTTGGGGGTATTGGTGGAGTAGTGATAGAATTGTGCAGGTGGGCGATACCGTTGAGCATTCCTATTCACTCTATCCGGAAACCGACTTGTTGGCTACAGCCAACTGGCACAGTACTATGGTGGATAATGGTCTTGCCATAGTAGTGGACACCCCATTGATTAACAGCTATGGCGATGTGCTTTACCGTGTGCGGTATAATGCTGCGGGCATCGACACCCTCACCCTCACCATTAGCAACCCCTTCGGCACTCTAATTACCAACTCCCATGTCGCGGTTTACGACTGCCAGCCCATCAATACCTTTCCTTGGGTTGATACGTTTCCCTACCTCGGCTCTTACAATGTATGTTGGCAGATGAGCAATTTCGTCCATAACGACCCTGGCACCGGTATTGGTTCCACCGACGAAAATGGCGAACAATGGAACTCGACCAACCATTTGCAAACGATTAGCAATACCGACCGATACCTCATCACACCCCCTATTGCAGTGCCTAATAATGTGCAGGATTTAGCATTTAGTCTCTCCTATTGGGGTAACTGTAGCATAGACGTTTTGGCATCCCCTTCGGCTGGTACCGACCTCTCGCTCTTCACCGACACCCTTGCCACATTTCCGCGAGGCAACGCCCGTCGTGTTCGCAAGGTGCATCTCGACCAATATGCCGGACAAACCATTCGGCTCGCCCTAATGGTACAGTACGGCTATATAATGCGCATCTTCAATGCAGGGGTGGATTATGATACTTTGCCTAAGATTGACGCGCTCACGGTGCCTGCCCGCATCTACAACGACTCCGCTGTGCTCTGCACTACCTCATTGCGCTATGGCTCTATGACCAACCTTCACTACACTTGGCTGTCTGCCCGTGGTGCCACTATCGTCACCAATGCTTTGGGCGACTCCGCCTACGTCACTGCCGCTGGTGGCAGCGACTACGACACCCTCACAGTCATCGCCACCAACGCCTATGGCTCCGACACCCTAAGCCAACGTGTCCGCGTGGTAGACTGTTCCCCTGCCACTACTCTTCCTTGGCTCGAAACCTTCGCCGACGGCCTCCGCTGTTGGTATAAGCCTGAAGGCAGCAATTGGTTTGATAATGTGCCGCAATACCAATCCGAGTCGGCACGGCTGCTACAGTCGATGTGCGGCAGCAGTACCCTTGATAGCTGGATTATCTCCAAAGCTATCGCCATCCCTGCCGACACCGCCCTTGGCGTACGTCTTTTCTGGGATGCAGCTTCCAACAACAACAATTTCCACTTCAACTATAGCGTCCTTGCCACCACGGGCAACCACACCGACACCAGCTCTTACATCCCCCTGTATGTCGACACGCTTACGCACACTCATTTCAGCTCGTTCGACCACATGAGCATAAGCCTGGCCCAGTTTGCAGGGCAGACTATCCACATTGCCTTCCGCAACCAGTCGCCCAGCAGCAACACTACGCTCTATATCGACAACGTCACTGTGCGCCCCACCGCCGCGCCCATTATCAACTTGTCTGCACCCTCTCTTGTCTACGACGACGAGGTTACCTACACCGCCACCTTGGTAGAAGGCTCTCCCAACGGCCTCTCCTACACATGGCACTCAACCCTGATGGACACCACCTTCGTTGGTGATTCATCCATTACCATTACCTACGACACCGCTGGCTGGGATACCGTCAGCGTGATAGCCGCCAACCTCTATGGCTCCGACATTGCCACCACCACTACCGAAGTGCGCCGCTGTGCTGTGCGTACAGTACCTTGGGGCGAGGACTTCTCCTCCGATTCCACCCGTCGTTGCTGGGCTGGTCTCTCCGCATACCACCTGTCATATGGCTGGGCAGCCAATGTAGACAGCCGTCTGCTTATTTCGCCTGCTATCGACATGCCCACCAATTCGGGCGATGTACAGCTGCGTTGGACTCAAGAGAACCCGCCTACAATGGGGGTCAACACCCTTGTGTTAGTCTCACCTACAGGCGGTACCGACCCTGCCGACTTCACCGACACTATTCTCGCCCAACTCCACAACAGCGGCACCGACTCTGTGATACTGGGCAACGTATACGCTGGTCAGCGCATCCGTGTGGCGTTTGGTGTGCGCTTCCCCACCTCTGGCGAATATATCCTTGTCAGCAATATAAACATGGGCTACAACACCACTGCCCCTCAAATCAGCCTATCCGCACCTAGTGATATAACGGTAGGCACTGCCACCTCTTTCACCGCCCATCTCAATGTATGTTCGCAGACGGGTATGACTATCGCTTGGCATTCCTCACTTTTAGATTCTACCATTCATACCTCTTCCCCTTCGCTACAGTTGGTCTATCCCATTGGTGGTTACGACACCCTTACCCTAGTGGTCAGCAACGCCTATGGTGCCGACACCGCAGTAGCCACATTCTATGTCGTCAATTGCAACGGGGCGGCATTGCCCTACACCGAAGACTTCCAAAGCATCACCCCCACGGCATGGAACACTGCTGGCAACATTCCCCAATGTTGGAACACTTTCTCGACAGGCACTGCTACCGTCAATACACCACATGTGGTCGATAGCTACACCTACATGTCTAATCTCTCCAACAATGCTCTTCTTATGATTGCAGGCAGCACCACTGGCTACAGCACCAATGTGCAGGCTATACTGCCATGTTTTGCAAGTCCTCTGCAGCAGTTGTCCATGAGCTTTGATTATTGTTTCGAGTCTGCCACCCAAGGCACGCTTATCGTAGGCTATTGGAACGACAGCATAAATCTCTTTACCCCAGTTGATACAATCGCTCCTCATGCAGGGAACTATACCTGCGACACCGTCAGCTTTGCTGCTGCCACCGATAGCAATGCCCACATAGCCTTTAGTTGGGTTAAGACGAGCACATGGTACGGTGTTGCGATAGACAATATCCGCGTCTACAACTCGGTAAATGGAGAGGTGCTGCCTTGGGTGGCAATACTTGGTTCCACTAGCATTAATGCCTTCGATACCGCCGCCTTTACTGCCCAGCTCCTCGATGGCGACACAGCCGGACTTACCTACACCTGGCACTCTGCTATGGCTGCAAGAGGTCTTGCCCAATTCTCAACTCTCAATTCTCAACTCTCAATTATTTACACCGCTGTCGGCACCGACACCCTCACTCTCACTGCCACCAATGTTCACGGCAGCCGCAGTGTCCAGCAGATAGTAACCGTCACTGGTCTCCCGCAGGTCTCTATCCTTGGTCCTGCCACTGTCACCAGCGGCGACTCTGTTTTCTACACAGCAAACTTCACAGCAGGTGTCGATACTGCAACCTCCTACGTCTGGCATTCTGCTATGGCAGCGCGTGGTCTTGCTCAATTCTCGATTCACAATTCTCAACTCTCAATTCTATACAATGTTGGCGGTACCGATACTCTCACCCTCACCGTCACAACCCTTCTAGGCTCTACCACCGCCACGCGAATCATCACCGTGATAGGGTGTACGACCAGCACCTTCCCCTACTTCGAAGGCTTCGAGAGCTGCCTGCCTGCCTGCTGGACTCGCTATTGTGCCTCCACTGACCAAGATATGCATGAATGGTACGACCAAAACTATTCCTATTGGTGCCACACCGGCAACCACTGCATGGTGTCGCAAAACCTCACCTATCCCAACCAAAACATCGCTGACTGGCTGATGATGCCCGCCGTGCAAGTGCCCGCTTCGGGCAATGCGTCGCTCTATTTCTGGGTCAATTTTGTGGGCAACCCATCTGGCTTTGCAGTGCTTGCCTCCACCACTGGACGTGGCTCCACAGCCTTCTTCACCGACACCTTGTTCTACGAAAGCAACCACACCCATACGGGCAATAACTACTCTGCCACCTATGTGCCGCGCAGCGTCTCGCTCGCCGACTACGCTGGGCAGACAGTCTATCTTGCCTTCGTGCATGGCAGCCCTAGTGGTTTGATATTCCTCGATGATGTGAGCATCGACATCTCCGGCCTGCCCGAAGTGCGGCTGACAGGTCCCTCCACCATCCGCTCGTGCGACAGTGCGGTGTTCCAAGCTACCCAACTCAACGGCGACACGACGGGACTCTCTCTCACGTGGCACTCCACCAAAGCATCGCGTGGCAGGGCATACGCCAGCATCACCGATGGCCGCATGGCTATTGATTACTACGAAGGAGGTCGCGACACCATCACGGTCATCGCCACCAATGCCTTTGGCAGCGACACCGCCCGCCTCACCTGCACCATCACCGACTGCGAGCCTATCAACCAGTTCCCCTACACCACAGTCTTGAACAGCAATAACGCCATTACATGTTGGGACAGACGCAACTACAGCGGCGACGGTGGCTTCAGCGCCTGGCGGCTGTACAACAATGCCTACATGTCTTCAGAGGTGGGTTGGCCAAACCTCACCTACGATGCTTGGCTCATTGCCCAAGAGCTGGAAATCCCTGCCGACACCAACAGCTACACCCTACAGTGGCATATCCTCTGCGACCACGCCAGCTATCAGGTACTCGCCTCCACCACGGGCCGAGTCACCCTCGACGGCTTTACCGACACACTCTTCTCCGAGCTGCGCGACACCTCCTCGTGGACCACACGTTCTGTCTCTCTTGACGCCTACCGCGGACAGCGTGTCTACGTCGCTTTCCGCACCATAGGTTGGAACAACAACCTCGTCAACTATTGCGACATTGGAGTTATTCGTATCGATACTGTGCGCGTTGTTACCGCCCTTGACACCAACATTACACCCGACACCGTGCGATACCTTGTCACAGTACAATCCGCCAATGATACAATGGGCAGTGTCAACCCATCAGGTATCTTCGAGGTGGATAGTGGTGCCTATTTTACTGTTACCGCCACTGCCGAAGAGGGCTACCATTTTGAAGGCTGGAGCCTCTTCCCCGGCTATGCCAATATCGTCACTGACAATCCTCTCTCCATCACCGTCACCTCCGACCTCTCCATCATAGCCTATTTTGCATCCGACACCGTCGCAACACCCGACACCGTGTGGCGCACCGTCAGGGTCAACGCCGTGATGTGGGACGGCTCGCAACTGTTGCCGGGTTTAACTGTGAGCGGTGATGGCATCTATCCTGACAGTACCACCGTAACACTTACCGCCTCTTACGCCTCCGACCCCCTGTTCTGGTATTGGATAACGCCCTCTGGCGACACCCTCTACGACAACCCCTATAGCTTCCTCGTTACCTCCGACACACTGTTCACCGTTGTCTTTGGCCCCGCATCCCTCGGTATCGACAATGCCTCTGTCACCCCGCTCATCCGTCTCTATCCCAACCCTGCCACCACCACTGTCACTATCGAGACCGCCTCACCCGCCACAGCTACCCTCATAGACCTTCAGGGTCGCGAAATCGGCTCTTGGCAGCTTAAGGCAGGCAAGGAGACCCTCGACCTTAGTCATTGCCTTTCGGGTGCCTACTTTGTCCGTGTGGCAAGCCTTCAAGGCGTAACGATACGCAAACTAGTAGTGAACAAACAATAATTAATGCTAAGTAATATGAAACAACACGTTTTTTTCTTCGCGTTGCTGCTTGCAGCAGGCATTGCCAACGCTCAGCAAATACGTTACATCTACCATCCCGGTGAGGGTGAGCGCCAAATGGGCGTTATCCTAGGTCCCACGATAGGGTCGCAGTCGATGTTGGTTAGAGTTGATGACAACGACCAGTATATCAACAACCTCATTGGCTACACAGCCGGTGTCTTTTGGGGCTATGAGACCGACCACGGCCGTGCCATTGATTTTGGCAACCATGCCTCACTGCTCTACACTTTTCAGTCTTTCAGTGGCAAACTTAACTACTTTGACGGAGCCACTACCGCAATCACCCGTGTTGGATTCAACGGCCAGCAGGCACGTTTTTATGAGAACCCTTTCCTATCCTATCGTGTCAACCAGCAACTTATCCTTAACGCCGGTGTGGGCATAGGCCTCAATGTGGGCATCCCCAGCAAGTACAGCCACGATGGTATTGTAGGTAAGGCGCAGTACAACCTCCTCACTCAAGTGTTTGTCGACTTCGATGCCAATATCGGTGCCAGATTCTACATAGCCGACGACCTCTTTATAGGAGCCCATGTACACTGGGCATTCTACTCTTTCGACATCCGAGACCTGGCTGAGAGCGACATGTCGAAAGACCTTGTCGGTGGCATCTCTTTCGTAGCAGAGGATGGACCCAATGCTGTCTACATGCCCTCTGCCAAACCTTTCCAGGTAATGCTCTCTTTCGGCCACACATGGTAGAAAATTAAGAATTAAGAATTAAGAATTAAGAATTAAAAATTGGTTGCCGCCCCAACTTCTTAGTTCATAGTTCTTACTTCTTACTTCAAAAATTGACCTGTGATAAGAGCGCTATCGTGTCACTGGTCACAGTTCACTAAAAAGTAACTGTAGTTTCAAGATTCTGTCTTTCCGCCACGGATGCGGTCGACGATGAGGGCGATGGCGCCGTCGCCGGTGACGTTGCCGGCGGTGCCGAAGCTGTCCATGGCGATGTAGATGGCTATCATCAGTCCCTGCATGTTGGAGTCGAAGCCGAGCATGCTGCTCAGGAGTCCCAAGGCTGCCATGATGGCTCCGCCTGGCACGCCGGGTGCAGCGACCATGGTGATGCCCAGCATCATGATGAAGCCTATGTAGGTGCCGAAGTCGCTAGGCAGCCCCATGCTGAGGGTGATGGCGTAGGCCACGGCGGTTATCTTGAGGATGCTGCAGGGCATGTGGATGGTGGCGCAGAGGGGGACAGTGAAGCTGGCTGTCTCTTCGCGCACGCCGTTCTTGATAGCTTGCTGCAGGGTGACGGGAATGGTGGCAGCGGAGGATGCGGTGCCTAGCGCGGTGACGTAGGCGGGCAGCATGGTGACGAGTGCGCGGAAGGGATTCTTGTGGGTCACAGAGCCTGCAACGAGGAAGAGGAACACTAGCTCGGTGACATGCAGTAGGAAGATGAAGCCGACAATCTTGAGGAAGGCTCCCAGTACGGCTCCCACATGGCCTTCGGCTCCCATTTGTAGGAAGATGCCGAAGATGTAGAGCGGCAGGCAGGGTATGATTACCTTGGTGATGACGGTGGTGATGATGTCGCGGAAGTCGACAAGAAAGCCTCGCATGGTGGTGCCGGTGATGGTGGCGGTGGTGAGGCCCAGCATGAAGGCAATGACCAAGGCGGTGGTGACTGAGATGAAGGCAGGCATCTCGATGGTGAAATAGGGGGTGAGGGTGTTGCTCATGTCCATGTTGCCTAGGGCTGTGAGCCCATTGCCAAGAATATGGGGGTAGGCAAAGTAGCATGAGAAGTAGGTGAACACACCCGACAGTACGGTGGAGCCATAAGCCAGAACTACGGTGATGAGCAGCAGTTTGCCCGCCCCTTTGCCCAAGTCGGCAATACCGGGGGCAACTAGCCCGATGATGAGCAATGGGATGAACATCCCAAGGAAGTTGCTGAAAATGGAATTGAACGTGAGGAACACGCGCACGGCCCATCCGGGGAAAAAGAACGAGCAGCCGATACCGAGGGCTATGGCAATGAGTATTTTTGGGAGGATGCCTAGGTTCTTCATAAAATTTTTTTGTGACCTGTGATCTGTGACCTGTGATTTGGAGTGACCTGTAAAACGAATGCGCTCGTGTCACTGGTCACTAATCACTATTCTCTAATCGTAAAAAAAATCAGTGTACAACTAGCATTAGGGTACTAATTGTACACTGATGGCATGCAAGAGTGGGTCAGCGTACAATGTGTACGCCGGCCTTTACTTGTTGTAGCGCTGGCACTCTTTGGGGGTGACGCAGGTGCCGGTGGCGCGGCAGACGAGGATGCGCTCTTCGAGCACTTCGGCAGCGCTGGCACTGATTTCGGGCAGGGTGCGGATGACCTTGTAGGCCTCGAATTTCATTTTGCGCGAGGTGTTGCCGACGTGGGTGATTTCGCCGTAGGCTTCGATATAGTCGCCGGCATAGACTGGGGCTTTGAATTCGACCATGTCGTAGGCGCAGAAGAGGCCTTCGTCGCCGTCCTGCTTGATGAGGAGTTCGGTGGCGACATCGCCAAAGAGGTGAACCATGTGTGCGCCATCAACCAGATTGCCGCCATAGTGGGCGTCTTTTGCGCTCATACGAACGCGTAGCATAGATGTAACTGCCATGTTATCTAGGGTTTTAAAGTTTAAAGGGTTTTAATGTTTAAAAGGTATTGGTACAAAGGCTAAAGGTTATCAGTTATTGGTCATGTTTCTAAGGTATTTAATGTGGTTGTTTATGGCCGCTGAAATTATCTTACATTCATTGAGGAGATGCTGATATTCTTCCTCGCTACAGTAATTTAATTCTTTGCATAAGTAGACCATACTTCGTACCTCAGCACAACTACCCTTTGCAATATAAAGGTATCGGACAAAGGCTTGTGGACTTCCTGCCTCACTCCCTTCGGCAATATTGTTCATGATAGAAACAGCTGCCCGTTGGATTTGTTCTCGGAATCCATAATCATGATTATTTTGCATCAACTCATACACCTGAATGGTCAACTTCTTTGCGAACGACCATGATGATAGCTCTTCAAAATAAGCCATGCTTTTGACCCCGCACCTTTTTAACCTTTAAACCTTTACAACCTTTTTATTTCTTAATAATAAAGTCGACGAAGATGCCGGGGGTTTTGACGTTCTCGGGGGCGATGGTGCCGGTCTTGACAATCTCCTGGGGCTCGACGATCACCACGTCGGCTGCGGTGGCCATCATGGGGCAGAAGTTTTGCGAGGTGCCTTTGTAGACTAGGTTGCCGCTCTCGTCGCAGATGTTGGCTCCGATGATTGCCACGTCGGCGCGGATGGGTTTTTCCAGCAGGTATTCTTTGCCGTCGACGGTCACTTTCTGTTTGCCGTTCTCGACCACGGTGCCAAGGCCGGTGGTGGTGAGCACACCGCCCAGACCTGCGCCGGCAGCACGGATCTGCTCAGCCAGGGTGCCTTGGGGTTGGAGGGTGACATGGAGTTCGCCAGCGTTCATCTGGTCGATGGTGTTGTTGTTGGTTCCGATATGGGTGGCGATGAGGTTCTTCACCTGGTGGTTGGTGATGAGTTTGCCCACGCCCACTTCGGGATAAGCGGTATCGTTGCAGATGATGGTGAGGTCTTTCACCCCTTTTTCAACTAATGCATCAATTAAAGCAATGGGATTGCCTACACCGAGGAATCCTCCAACCATTACGGTCATGCCGTCCTGAATTTTGTCGGCAGCTTCTTTTACAGATACGAATTTGTTCATGATAGCAAATATTTAATTCCAATTATTTATTTCATGTTTTTTAGTGACCAGTGATTGGTGAATAGTGATTAGACAAATGAATGTTGCAGCCAATTTTAATTTTTAATTCTTAATTTTTAATTTCATCGGCGGCAGCCAATTTTTAATTCTTAATTTTTAATTCTTAATTTGTCACGTTTTCACTTTTCAATTTGATAAGTTTTCAATTTATCGTCTGTCTATTAGCATATTCCAATAGAAACTTAACGTCCGTATCCTATTCGTAATCAAATTGCAAATATAAGAATTTTTTCTGACACTGAAAAAAATTTTGTCTATTTTGCAAAATCTGTGTACTTTTGCAACGATTTTTGAGTTATTATAGCGCAGAGATTTATTTATGACCGAAATGAAAAAGTTTGCAATCATATGGGCTCTTGCTGTCGCGATGTGTGGCAGTGTCAAGGCACAGGATTATGTTGTCCCGGTGGAGACTTGGGACTATGAGGAAATCAATGGTAACAACTATCATGGCTATAACTTCCATGAGAGTTGGGATGTTGATTTCACTATCGAAAACCAGGATGGGCGCTATACCCCTACTGAGGAGGATATCGCCGAGGCGGAACGTCTTATCCAGAAGCGTATCGCCTATGTGAACCGCCACCATATCAACCAAGAGGGCATGTGTCCCGTTATCGACGAGCATATGCGCAGATATGAACGCCAGTATGTCGGATTTACGGACATAACAGGCTGCAATATCGTGTGGGTCAATTTTGTGTGGGATGAGAATGCTGAGGACCGTTTGAAACAGGATATTGTGCTCACCGAGGGTGGCTGCGGTCACTACTGGCATGTCAAGGTGAACCTTTCCACTGGTAAGGTGTATGGTCTAGAGGTGAATTCGGACGGCGACATTAAGTACATACCCCGTAGCAAGAAGCCAGCCCATCGTATCAGCCGTCCGCGCGCTCCGCAGGCTCCAGGCAAGATACGCAAGACGGGTATCCCCCACGACCCCAAAGAGGCACATTTCTAATTGGTGATTAGTGACAAGATATTTAGTGACCAGTGAACTGTGACTGAAAAGTGAAAATTGAAAAGTGAAAATTGAAATTGGCTGCAACATTCATTTGTCTAATCACGATTCACTCTAATCACCAATCACTAGTCATTGGTCACAAAATTTCAATTTTTAATCATCGAAAATGAAAAAGACCCTTATTGCCCTCTTCCTCCTCTCGGCTGTTGCCGTCATGGCACAGAAACCCCGACCCGATGCATTTCCTCCAGTTCCCGACACCCTCTCGCCCAAGGCCATCACTATGGCGACCACCCTTGAAGAAATGGACACGTGGGACAAGTACCCAACTTATGAAGTGTATATGGCGATGATGCAGCGTTTTGTGGACAGTTTTCCCGACCTTTGTCATGTTGACACCATCGGCACGTCGGTGCAGGGTCGTCTCATACTTTCGCTTGCCATCACGGGTTCAGACCTTAACGATATCTACCGCCCCGAATTTTTTTATTCCAGCACTATGCACGGCGACGAGGTGACGGGCTTCTACCTTATGTTGCGCTTATGCGACACCCTGTTGCGCAGTTACGGCACCTCGCAGGAGATCACCAGTCTTCTTGACCGCACACGTATCTGTATCAACCCCCTCTCTAACCCCGACGG